>Ga0065711_1028799_pt1 | contig 39127 bp, 15 predicted proteins | sample Hoacrofraction12_FD_59098 | JGI IMG/M metagenome (GOLD analysis project Ga0065711, IMG submission 59098) | Hoatzin crop microbial communities from Cojedes, Venezuela - Epithelial fraction 12 v2 (version 2) | ecosystem: Host-associated > Birds > Digestive system > Esophagus > Crop | place...
TTTTTTTTTTTTTTTTTTTTTTAAACTCGTGCAGCATTTGATTAACATTTTACAGTTAAGAAGAATGGTAAAATTTGACCACAGTATATCATGCTCATGGTATACTTGAATCAGTGTGTATAGCCTTGACACCTACTTTCAGAAATTAGCACACAGACACCGCTGGTGAGATCAGTAGTCTTGAGAGGTGGCAAAAGCAACATGGTAAGGCAGACAAATAGTAACAAATAAAATAAACCCTCATAACTTAGATGAGCTAACAATCATCTGTGCTATATAAATACTGTAGCCTTCATAGATTTCTTCAAAACAGGTACTGACTGACACCGTAATCCTCAAGCGTTTCCCTGCTAAGTTTACAGCCTTGTAGGAACTTCATAAGCGGACTCTCAGATATATTCTAGGTCAAATGACTTGTCTTGTATTTTCTACTGAATCTCTGGTTTACTTCTGACAAATTATTGTTTCTTTTCTTACCAGTGGAACAGCTTTCCTACTTGCAATAAGTATCTAGTTTCTTCTGTCAAGAGGAATGGAGTTTGGGACAGAGTTGCCTCTGCCTTTCACAGAACCACAGAATGATTGCAGTTTACAGGGACCTCCAGAGGTCATCTAGTCCAAACCCACTGCTTGAGCAGGGCCACCAAGAGTCAGTTGCCCAGGACCAAGCCCAGCCAGCTTTTGAGTATCTCCAAGCAGAGAGTCTCCACAGCCTCCCTGGGCTACCCGTTCCTATGCTCAGTCACCCCCACAGTAAAAACCATTTCCTGATGTTCAGATGGAGCCTCCTGTGTTTCAGTCTGTGCCCACTGCACCAACCTTTCTCTGGCTGCAGTTCCAGCATTCTCACAAACACCCTGTTCACGTTGATGGGAGGACGGGTTTTGCAGCTTTTTGCCAATTTTGGTCAGGTTTGAAGATTCCTTTCTAGTGATTCTGCCCCCCTTTTACAAAAATGTACCCAGCATTCCATGCTGTCTCTCTAAGTTGGCATCTGTTGTAGCTTGGTGAAGTGCAACACAGTAAATTTTGAAAAGTCTAAGTTGGGTAAACTGCGGAGTTACCATTCTGGTGCCATCAGCCCTTGACCTTCAGGATCCTAGGATGTCCCAGCTGGCAGGACTTGTAAAAGCAAGCACAGCTGGAAGTAACCTATGAAACAGAGGGTCAATTAGCAGCCAGAAAAGTGAGGCCAAGAAAGCGATTCTCAAGGTTGAAATAGTTTTCCTAACTGTTCCTTCATGACCTAATGCCGAGAGGCAGAATATGAGGAGGCAGGGACGGCTGTGGCGACACGAGGAATTCAGTTACGCAGCCTGCTGATGAGGCCAAGCTGTGTAATTCCATACCTTTCCCAGATCCCTTGGCTGTGGCTTTCTTCTCCCAAGATTGTTCCCTAAGCCAACCGGGTGTCGCACATGTAGCTAACACAGAAAGATCTCTCCGGATCTATACCACGTCTATCCCTTGGGAGCAGAGTCTTCAGCCAACAACCATGCACAAAGCAGTATGGTTTAAGGGGGTGTAGCAGAGTGATGCACCGCATGATTTCAGACCAGTTGTATGTCTTATCCTGTCTTACTGGACATTGGAGAGATCTGTAAGGGTGTACCCTGCTAAGGACAGCGTGTGGCTGCAAAATGAGAACTCCATAGTCACTTGCAGACTCGGTTAGTAGGTGTAGTAGCACAGCTGACAAGCTATTAAGAAGTGTGAAGCACACTGCTGGAGCTTTATCAATAAAACTGTATTGGACCGCACCGTGTGGTGGTGTGTGCACATGTGCATACACCTGGATTTGCTTCCCAGAGACTACAGAACAGCACAGAATGTCAATTCAAGCAGTATAAAAGTGACCTCTGTAATGTTACCAAAATGAATACCCTTTGGGAATGACTTCTGCAACTGCTAATCACCCAAACTGAAGTCATCCAAAAGTTATCCAAGCACTATGTTCAGTTACTTCTTTCTTACACGACATACTACAACAGCAGAGCGAGTGATTATGTATATTTTACTCATTTACATTGATCTCTTCCTTCTTTCTAGAGACACACAGGCTACATCCATTCTGACCTACCCGGATAATGATTTTTACAAGACACTCTTCACTAAAAAAGAGATATTACCAAAACATCATGTTTATACAAACTGACAATTTTCTTAAATCTGTATGAAGACAAACCGAGCCCCTACAACCTCTCAAACATGCTTGAGGTAAGCCTACAGCACCTCTCTACTGCAGCCAATCTGTCCAAAAAATGCAATAATTCAGTATCTTGTATTATAAGGAGACAGAACACATTGCTTTGACATCACATTAAATACAGCCTTCATAGCAGAAAGTCACACTAGATGATCAGCTAAATTTCTTGGTCTTAAAAACAATAAATTAATAAAGAAGCTAGTTAAAATCAGTTAAAGAGAAGTTAAGTGTTTCAGTGAGGTGTAGTTAAATATATAAAACATACGCTAAAAGATGAAAAATAAACAACCTAGAAAAAGATAATGACATGTCTTCCCTCAAGTAATTTTTGCAAAGATGCTCTTTCTTCATTTAAAGTTGCAATAACACAAAGTAAAACTAAATATTACAAACCACTGCTTGAACTTAAGCATTCGACCAAATCGGAAGAAAAACTGATCAGGATCAGTGAGTCCTTTTGTCTAGGAGAGCAGCTTCGGTGAATATCCAGTGACGTGGTCCTATGAGAAATAATAATCCCTGAGGCTTTTTACTTAGGGCTTGTTACATATGCGTAATGAGCTGTAAGGGCTTTAATACCACTATGGAGCTGTTGCAGGCTTTTATGAAAATACACTATCACCTATTTCGCAATGCCTTTTTAAAAGCCTTTCAAACATGCAGGTCCGTTCATTATCTTCACTTAAAGTGAAATTGTCACTGCCCTTGTCGAAGTGGGGGACTAACAGAAAAGTTACAGTCAATTTGTCAACAGGCAAGAGCTGTGTGTGTTTACAACAGACAGCTCTGTCGAGGCGCCTAAGTCCTGGGGTCTCAACGCCTTTCCCTGCACCTTTCAACCTTTATAAAAATGTATCACAGTACTCTGTATGAGGGGCCCAAACACGTCACGTTATAACAGTGACACTACGTTACTAGTCAGAAACATAGCACTGCTTTTTGTGCTTTTTGTTTGCCTGTTTTTAGATAAAGCCAACTCTGGACTTCCAGTGGGCTACTAAGTGTAATGAATTGAGTGCACGGTGTCATTTGTAAAGTGCACAAAAAGGTGGGAATTCACAAGCGAAAAAGTGGTAGGCTGATTTAATTCCATAAGCACAGCAAATTTTCTTGCAGGTATCTGTGGCATGTGGAATACACATCAGTGGTGAATGTTTAAAACCAGCAAAATCCGAAGTTGCTTTTTTTTTTTACCCTTTACACAGACTTCCATGCCTTGCTATTACATAAGCTTGGCATTGCGGTAATATTTCAGACACGACGCCAAACATGACTCTCACTTACAGTGTTCCAAAACCATTTACTGTTTGCTGAACACATTCACTTCAAATTCACGTCACCATAGCTAAAAAATTTTAGCACCCTAAATGCCAGCAGGCAAAGGTGACGAAAAATGGAGTTTGCACTGCAAGTTGTTTTTTAGCATGTGTAGTGGAGGGTAGAGGCAGTCCAGCCAGGTCAAAGCTTTCACATTATTGTAGCATGTTCTGTACGTGTAACTGCGTATTGTCTACTCCATAAAGTACAGATCTGGATGCCAAACTACTGCAGAGGCAGAATTCAAAGAATGGATGCAAGCACAATAGACCATTAGCAAACCTACCATTGTGTTGTGCTGAGAAGTGGGAGTCCTATGGCCACAGTTCTCTTGCGTCAGCAGAGAAACAGGCTGAAATTCCTCAGAGTGAGGCTTGTTGGGAAAACTCACATGCAAGGGAAGGTGAAAGGCTGGGAGCCCGTCACTCTCCTCTTCTCCCACTTTCTGTCTGCTTGTCACCATGGCTACCTCTCCATCTGCTTCCCCATACGGAGAGGCTGGTCGCTTGGAAGACATCCTGGAAGGAACAAAAGAGGAGAAAATAATGAAACCTCCAAATAAATCCTTAATGCCGTCATTGTGTGGTTAGGGGCCATTGTAACAGAAATGCCTTTTTTTGTGCTGGCAGAGAGCAGGAAACCATCCAAATACCACTGCAAAGCATACACAGTCGGGAACAATGGCCAAGCAGGTAGCAACAGAACAGTGGCTTGTTTGTTGTGAGAATAATACGCTAATATACCACTCTCTTGTATTCTGGCTTCTTAAACATGAAAATTCACTTAAGAAGACTGTATAATGAAATACAATTCCTTTAAAAAAATACCCATCTGGTTTTGCATTTGCAAGAGACTGTAAGAAGACAGAATGTCTCCCGATACAAGCTATTGTCAACTCAGCTTTTGAGGAATAATCATCTGCACGTATTTAACCATAACTGATAAAAAAGTAAAGTGAAATAAAATAAAATAACTCGCTAGCAAGCCAAAACGTTTGTGTTTACAGAACTTCACCCATGTGAACAACAGAGTGTTACAGTCATGTTGCAAAAATCTTTTCAGGTTCGCAGATCTGGGATAGTTAAGCAATTTAATATTTGGACATTAATATTCTAAGTTTTTTGACCACACAAACTCAGCGTTGTACTAAGTGAATGAAGATTTGTTATCAAGATACCCTATACTTCCTACTTACAGCCAGATCACAAAAAAATACATGTAAATGTAATGTACAGCTACATCTATATTTAAAAGAATACACAAGCAAGACACACAGAGTACGTATTATAAAAATCACACACAAATCTTGACTTTAAATTCAGACCCACATTCCAAAATTTCAGAGGCTGTCTGATAACACTGTGCCGAGACAGCACGTGTATACCTTCTACTTTTGGAAAGTCTGAAAGCATCCTTACGTCATTGGAAAATCCAGTTTTCATCCAAACCAGACACTACTGAAAATCCTACAGGACAATCTGAACCCAGAGCACCTTTTCAGCTTGGTCTTCAAACTAGAGGGGTCCAGTGAAGTATTAAAATGCAGACGACTTCTGGGATTAATTACACCAACATTGTTCATGAAAATCAGGGTATGTGTATGGATGGCATAATGGGCCGCTGTGCCAAGCAGGGGCTTCTGTAACAAGGAGTGGAATGAGAAATACGAAATCCTACAGGCGTAGTCAGAAGAAGAAAAGAAAGAAAAAAAAAAGAGAAATATTTCACAGAAAATAGTAAGTTATGGACAACGAAACTGAAGACTATTGTATGTAAAAGCTGAAAAGCCAGGCTGAAGTAACACCGCTCCTCCTCAAAAATCTAGTATTTATGATTCTAATTATCCCGTTTTGATTTTCCACTTCACAGTTAAAGGACTGCATTTCAAAAGGCCAGCAGCCTCTTGAACCATGTGTGGGGCTGCTGTGAGGTGGAGCATGTCCATACGATTTGGCATATTGAGCACGAAATGGTTCTTAGCAGCAGTCAACTGGGTCTGAAAACAAACAGTGACTTTAAACAGCCCTTTGTTAGGACTTATTTTGTTTCTAATGATCTCATTTTGAGCTTTGCCTCCTGAGCCAAGTTAGATTATATTAAAAAAAACCAAAAAAAACCCCAAAAAAAACCCCTCAGACAAAAAAATCCCTACCAGAACCTATACTCAGCTGCATATTGCCTGTTCTTAACACCACCTATTGCCTGTACACAGAGAAGCAATCTGTATTTTCTATTAATGTTTGACTTAGTCCAACAGACTAACGCTTCATACATCCTACCTGAATTCTGTCTTCTAGGCTTTCCCACCTACGTGTCTGCAATGAAGCATATGTATAAAGACAGAGATCACCAGATAGACTCTTACTGGCAGTTTTCTACTAGCCCACTGAATTCAGCATTTTACAGCTATGTTTGATGTGACAGATCCCAAGCTTTTCTTCTGCAGAAACCATGCAACTCCCTCCTGAAGTTACTGTGAATTATTCATATTCTGCATCACACCGCACCAAGGTACACATTTGCTATTGATTCCGACTATAACATTTTGATTACTTATTTCAATGTTGCCGTAACAGAAGCTTGGGTTTTACAAAATCTCTTTCTGAAAATCAGCACTAAGCGATTGTCTCAATTCTGGCAAACAAAAAGGGAGGGACGCAACATCATTAGTCAATTATGCCACAGTAAGATCCTATATTTCAGGACATTTAAATTCAATAAGAGGACTGAAAAATATTGTAAACCATCTACAAAACTCTCCACTAGTATTCACTTTGACAACACAATATGCAGAGAGGGTGCCTTGCTTTGTATTGATGATTTGTATTATATACTTCATACCCATGTTGTGTTCAAAATTCTTACTGCTGTTAACCCAGAATAACCCAGATTCTGTCACATTGCTTCATAAGGAGAATTTGACTATCATGTTGAAGTAAAGCTCTTCCACTAACTTTACCAGTGAATATGCGGTTTCCTCTACTGCGTTTAGTTAGCGTGCTGCAGATCATCTTCGCCTTCTGCTTGTCACTGTTCCCAACAGGGATGATATTTTCTGCAGGGAATTTATAAAAACAGCCAAGGAAGGCAATAGAGGTGACCACCTCTATGCACTAGCAATAACAGAGATTATTATGGTTTTGATCTAAAATGAAACCCTATGGTCTGACTGTAGGCCAACCTACAGTGATACTAAAGCGGGAAGAAGACATTTTTTCCTTCCTCACACAGCTCTTATAAGACCCAGTTTAAATTACAAGCCTTGTGCTGCTCATGATGCTAGAAGGCTAAGAAATTGCTAAAATAGCTAAGGTGGTGAAGTTATATATCTAACTTGCACCAGTCTTCCAAGTGACTTGGACACTGAAAGAAAGAGCTGCACAACCCTGGGTAAGGGTCACACAGCTCAGAGGACGACCGCAATTTGTTTTCAGGTAGCTCTGTCCATAGGCAGCACAAGTTAGGCATCATCTGGCCTTTGGCAGGTCTCATCATCATCTTTAACCTCAGACACAAACATCACAGTTACACAGAAATCACCCACTCCTTAGGAACATCTGGGAAATTTCCACAAGAAAAGGGGCAAATTAAATAAACAAATAAATCCATATCTACTTTTGGAAATGTCTTCCAAAAGGACAGTAATTATCAAAGCCTATAGCAGCAAACGATCAAACCCCCGATAGGTTCACGAGCAGAACATGATACAAGGTAAATTCGTTCACAGGTGGTCTTTCGTTATTTCTGCAGCTTTATTGGTCCCTTTCGTGCATTTGAAATGCTCCCACACTGCGTATTCCTGAGTTCTCTTCTTTTCATACATCTTCATTTTCCTACTGAGCCAACAGTAGGTCCTAACAGATTCTATATTCGAGATGCAAGTGGAGTTCCCATTACAAACCATACACAAAGGGAAACAGCTAAACTCTGAGTAACAACATTATCCGAAACGGACTGGAATTATCCTATCTTAACAACGGACCGCAAACATCCTGGATCTACCCTCAATGATAAGATGACAGTTTACAGCTTACAGGACTTGAAGATCTCTTCCTCAGACTAGTTTAACTCAGAGGGTTTTCAATTACACACCTCTGAAAGAAGGTTTACAATGAAAGAGGAAACATCAGTTTCCTCAAATATCAACTTATGGATAGGATTAACAAACAAACAAAACACCACAAAACAAAAACCCAAGATATAACTTTCAGAAAAGTATCAATAAGGCGGACCAGATTCTGAATCTAAAAGTGTGTCTCTGCAGATGAAATCTGCTCCAACTGAAAACTTGCAAGAACAGTTGCATTTTGAGCTGTCATTAATCATTTCTACCAAATATAAATAGCTAAACGGTAGCTTCTTAGACAACCTAAATCTGCACAGTTCAGACACAGTGGGACACAGGCAGTACTCAGCCCTCTGTAGAGAGACATCAGAGTTATAAGACCTATCCCCATACCTGATTTTTATCAGTGGTCAGAACGGAACTGAAGATTCAGTTCTGGTGACGAATTCAAACACAAGTCTATTTCTTGAAAGGGATTCTTTTTTTCTGTTTTTGCAAAGGCTTCTTAACATGCAGAAATTGCATTAAAAAAACATGTTTTTTGTTAAATTTTATAAATTAAATCAATGTTTTTCCTGGTAGAAAGAGCATTTTTTTCAAGGAAGTAAAATCTCACACTTTTAACTCACTCTTCTCCCACAATATTTGATGCGATCCATCTTATAATACCTTCTCCACGTATTTCTTTACTCTCCTTCAACTTGCAACAGACTCTTCGTAGGCTTAAACTGATACCCTGTGTCTACTGATCTCAGTGGCTTTGGGCTGACTTCAGCGTGGCTGGATTTTCCCACTGGAGACAGGAAGCTACACCGCGTCCACACGAATTGTTTCTTCATGCCATCTACAAGTATTGGTTCCACCCAAATAATTTCAGGCTACCAAATAACATTAGTTTGTTTGTTTCCTTGTGTTCAGTGCCTCAAAAAAGTGATCTTTCCATAGCTCTATTTTTATTTTTATTATTATTATTATTATTAACAGAACCTCATTTAAGTCTCCCCACTACATTTCCATTTCTTCACTGGTTTTGGTTCATTTCATACATGATTGTATACCCAAAACAAGTCTAAGATGGTATCCAGTATTCAAGGAGATAGTGCCCTCTAGCACACAACCAGCATCCATCCCAATTTGATTGCTCATGCTATAAAATTCCATAAATTTTATGTCATAAAACTGTAATCTTGTTACATTAAGCAAAATACCTCAGAAACATTTCAGATACCCACAAAAGCTTTTGGAGAAATGGCTTATCCATGTCTTCAAAAGTGACAAACACGGATGTGTCAGGAGAAAAAGATACGAGGCCATAAATCTTAACTTGTTGGAAGTTAATTAAGGGATTCATCAATCACTGCACAGCTCACCCCATACATATACAGGCAAAATCCCGTCAGCTGCCACAACCCACAGCAATCTACAGGTTAAAAACTCCCAAAGTCCCTCTGTTCTGACTATTTATAAATGACTTTGTATAATCTAGCATTAAGACCTGTAATTATAAAACAGCATTAAAACAGGCCTGCATAGTTACGGATAATTATAGTTGGTACACTTTTTAAAGAAATAAAAAGCTTTTCCATTTAAACGCCAGCTTTGCCTTTCTGACAGCTCCAAGTCCACAGGATGTAGAGAGATGATTTAAATTGTATGTCAAAATTTTGACTGTGCAAGAGTTTCTTTTTTTTCCCCTTATCAAGAGAGGCATTGTTGTTTTCTCACCATAACTAGGCGTGACAGCGCCTGACTGGAGTCGCGTAGCCAGTTTCTGAATCGGCATGAAAAACGTTCACCTCTCGAGTTTCTCTGGCAGCTATAAACCAAGCCTTTCTCGTGGGTGGCGTTTAAATCACTCGGCCCCGTACACAGGAGACTGGCGCAGAGCTGCATTCTGAAGAGATGCACAAGGCCAAGAGGAGCAGATCTGATCCCCCAGGAGCAGTGTGCAGGGTCATTCCAGCTCCCAGCAGCATCAGGAATTTACTCGCAAACACAGCCCCATTCCAAACCAACTGCTACACACTAAGCTAGTCCCAGGAACTCCGGTGGGGTTCGGTCTGACTCTCTTCCTGATCTCATAGGGATATTCCCCTCTAATTATAAGTACGTGTTGGAAATCGGCAGACTCTGCTTTTCCACAGGAAATGCGATTACAGACAGCAGCAATATTACATATACATATACCTCATGTGTAAGCATACACACACACGTACAGATGCACAAACACAAGCTTATCCACAATGTCAGCAATCCCTCTGCCTCGTGTCTGCTCACGTGCAGTGCTAATAGAACGGTTTGTATCCCCGGGTTTATCGAAGCTGTGATCTCTCTACAGACAGGCCAAGCAAAAGGTGCTAGTTAAGGCTAATGACTGTCTCTATTCCATTTTGGCCCCAAATTCATTCATTATTTATGTACACTGAGTAACTAGTACCTTTAAAACAACAACTCTGTTCCTTTTGACAGGCTTACTTGTGTAATAAGGTATTACTCAACATGAGTAAGGGTGATAGACTCCCACACTCTGTCCCACTGGGAACTGCAAGCCCGACTTGTTTCTACACATACCACTAAAAACAGACTTCACTTGGCAATATCTTTGAGTCATTTACAGCCTGGTTTGGAATTCTGTACTGAAGTAATTTTACAGTTTAGAAAAAAAAAAAACTAGAAATAAGTGTCTCTAATCTGCTAATCAATAAAAATGTGCATGAAACGCGCTCTCATCTGTCACTCACACCGAGACAGAATAATCTATTAATTATTACTTTCTAAGATCGTATCAATCAGCCATCTTTTAAAATGCACATATGTTACAAATAAGCTGTGTCCTTTGAAAAGAGTTGGTGAACAAGTCACTTTTGTTAATACAAACCAAGATCGCTACGGCATAACCTATGGAACATTTCTGTGCAGTTGTCTATTATTATAGCCACCACAAGTAAGCCTATGGTTAAGGCCACCCAATCAGTTCCATTTCATCCAACTCACTTTCTCCCCTTTGCTTTCCAGACTTGCTCCCTGCATGGGGTAAATTTAACAATTTTTTTCAGTCCACCAATTTAGAGGATTCTGATTATAACATTGGCAGGGAATATGCTGTCCCCCATCTATTTTAAAGTTTGCATTTTGAAGTATAGTACAGTAAAGTATCAGCAGCTTAGCTGATAAACCTGATATTCCACACATCGTGGAAACTGTTTATTGAGAAAACGGGTACTGTTCAAAATCCCAGCAGTAAATGGTTTCATTTTGACAAGTTTTGAAACCCTCATATAAGAAAGTTGTTCCAAGTGTCTTTCAATAAAATGTTAACAAAAATCTTGTAAAATTCCTACTTTTTGTTAGAGAAAATAAAAAACAACTTTCTAGAAACTCTATGCTCAGAACTAAAAATTTACCATCTACATTTTCTTGCATTTGCAAGGAATTTATGCACGAAAAATCACTGTAAAATCAAGTCTAGGAAAAATACATTGTGAAAAAAAGTTCACGTTGAATGTCCCCAGTGTGTGTTGTGCAGATTTTCATTGACCTTTTGAAGCAGGTAACTGGGAAAGATTCTTTGTGCATGACTAAGTTGTTTAGTGAAATACTCTAGCCTGAAACAAACCAACCCTCAGCCAAAACAGAATTTATAAAGTGACAAAGCAACTCCTATCAAGGTACTATATTCTATTACTGCAAAGAATATTACCCAATTCTTTTGTAGATCTCATACAGAACTTTACATTATTGTTCCTGTTTTGTACAGCAACTAGTCGGTGTTAAGCAGGAATGTTTAGTCATTTACCCAGGGACACACATTCAAAATCAGCTTCAGCATGAGAACCTGTATCCTATTTTTTGTTTGGTACCTGTGAACTTCATATAAGCCTTTTGTTCTTCACTAGTCTGTATGTCAACTAAAAGAGCCAAAAATCTAATAGTATGTTTATAAACCAGGAACTATGGTATCAGATTTTACTTCTGCTGAAAAACATGTGTCTAAACAATCGAACTTCAAAACCTGGATTTTTTGAGAACTTCTCAAAACCACGTAGTCAAAATGCGGTTACGGTATAGGCAACATACAACCGTAACGGTGCCGTGTCAAAGACGATGAGCATCTATCAGCACAAACTCTGAAACAGCAGGATGCAGTCATTGTTGATGTTTCAAGTAAACTGAGCCTGATCACTGGCTTCTTTCATGCAAAAGACTCTGCTTGGATGATTCTGAATTAAATCCACAAGCTCATTTATTTTCCAGTGCATCCTCAAATTAACTCTGGCTTCCTTCTCCCCCACCCCAACCTTTTAGAAACGTACCTCCCGCCACTCACTCTTCAGCTCCTTATACATCTTGCTTTTTTACTTTCTATTATTATTATTTCATATTTGTCCTTGTGTCACAGCAGAAATAGTACAGTTTTGGTTTTATTTTCATGTAAAGTTTTAGGAACTGCTCACTGCTGAAAGTACTATTGCAATCACTATGACATCAGGTAATCATCACTCCTCTACCTGCTGAACTACGAAGAGGAATCTAGGCAAATAATTAGAGATTTTGGGTCTCTAAATTTCACTGTACAAACTAATACTTGACGATGACAGAAGTCAGTCAGTCTCCAGACGCTGAGTGGGAGAGCGGTGCTGCATGCTACAAGGAATCCACACATCTCACACAGACGTGCATCCCTAATTTCCATTAACATTGAGTGAAATGAAGGCAAGGAGTTGAAAAAGCTTTAAAATTATGACAATTATGAATGAGTTATTATTACAAAGAAATCTGAGGAAGCACGGGCTGATTCGGAAAAGTTAGCTACTCTTCAACTTTTGCAATTTAAGGAGCTTATTCTTGGTCATTCATAGTCTTTGTATAATCAAGCTGACATAAAATTTTCTTCAAGAATTAATAAGTGATGAATTACTTTCAGCAGAATCAATACTAATAATAAGAATTATCTCCCAAAAGATGCCCAGATTTCAGGACGAGAAGCCTTTCTTCTGACTGAGATCTCAGTAAAATATGACACAGCTTTTCCCACTCTTCCATCACGCCACTGCTCAGTAATGGGAGCGCCAAAGAAACAGCTATCCAGCTTCAAGCCTTGCTCTCCTTTCCCCGTTCTTTCCTTACTTCTATTTCAAATTCTACAAATGGAATCCCTGAGTTTGTGTATAAACACAAACAAATCAGAAACAAGGAAACAAAAAAAAATAAAAGTCTCTTTTTTCCCCACTTCACTCTGACTTTCCCTACTGGTAAATTCAGAATAGTAAGTTTATATTGCATGTACATTTGTTTCTAATAAATGTACATGTAACTGCACTAATGAAATAATTTTCAACACATCCACTGATGTTTAAGCATCTGAACTTGTAGTATGGTTCCACCATTATTATATAAACTCTTGCTCCAACCGTCACTCAGACATTTGCATCATGTCTAACACTTCTAAAAAAAAAATGCAAATAAACAGGGGAACACATAAGCACGCACATCCATACGTACACTATCTGCTTCCTGGTAAAACTGATCATGCCAGTAAAGTATGTATGCATATCCACCGAGAGCTTAACTTGCATCGCTGAAATATTGGGCCTCTAAATAACTTTCATGGGAGCAGAATCAGGGCCTAGGAGAACCCATGTGTACCTTTAAGAATGACAGGCACAGTGAAACGTTTTTCATGTGCATGTGTATGAAAAAAAAAAAATATACGTAGGCAGATCGATGTCTCTAATGGATGTAAACATTTTCTTTCCAACAGGTTAATTCCAACTGCCTAGAATTCTTATTATTTTTTTGTTCACACACACGTGTGTGCTCCCCACTTTCCAGAGGGTTTATACATGACAGGTGCGTTCTTGGCCCAGGAACAAATCATCCTGGAGAGCCCAAGAAAGAAAAATCAAACTGAACTTGAAGATAAAATGACAGGGAATAAATACATTATTGCCTTTCTATTATGTTAAAAAAACAAAAACACAAAAAAAATTTGAACATTTATAACGTCTAAGCAATTTGAGGTAGAATTTTCAAAGCTGAAAAGAGCTTGTTGCAAAGCCCAGATGTTGCCTTTCAGAAACTAGTGAAAATTGCTGCCTCTGAAATACCAACAGAGTAAAACAAAAATTGTTTAAATAAAAAGAATTTTACTCAGACATTCTGATATTCCAAAAGATGAACTTTTTTCAAGTGTTCAGGCGGTTTTGCATTCCTGTCTTCTACTTCAGATTATCCATAGAGTCATGTCATCTCTCTTCCAACCGATGACTGCATAAGGGGTAATACAGACTAAGTTCATGGTATGATGTGAGGGCTCCTGCCTCCCTCACTGTGCATACTGTACTATGGAATCTCCTTCAGTTGTCTCGTGAAAAGTTGACAGTACTTGTATTGTTTTCCCAGTTTTTACTCATAAAACCACAAGAATTAAAAATCTACATTAACAAACGTGGGGTGTAATCACCCATCATAGCACGTGCCCATTCACTCGCAGCGGTATTGTACAAGCCACTTCCATTTATGTAATTCTCCGATTTCTGAACATTCGTGTTCAGTTTCAAGCACTACCGAACGCCTCTCATAACTGCTGCTTGCACATACTAGCATGCTTCCTCAGCACCGTAACTGTGCATGAAGGTGAGTAGATCGACTTCAGCTCACCACTATCTAAAAGCTGATTTTTTTGCTTTATCTGACTCAAGAAATGCCTGTCAGATTTCAAAGGAAAGAACAATCATAAACAGCTGATAATTACCCAGCTTAACAAACACTAACCCTAGATACTGCTGGAGCTGTTAGCTAAGAAAAATATAGCTATTAGTCATATAACACACGTATATCCTTCCACAAACGCATATTGGTATGCAAAATACAAGCAAACCCACAAATATGGAAATGAGAGACCATTCTAAAGAGACAACATACCTTTAGGACCATAAGGAGTCTCAAATTTTACTTTAGAAAGGCTGCAGTGGTGGGCACTGAAACACGGTCGCAAAAAGACATCCACTTTAAAAACCTCTGGGAGTTGGGGGGTGGGGTGGAAAGGAGGAAAAAAACCCTGAAACCAGTATCTTTCCCTCCAGGGAAACTCAGGGGACGCCTGCCATTCACCCTTCCATAGGTACTTTGTCTACCTTCACATTTGTTGTTCAACAGCAGTTCCCACCCAGCTCCACAAAGACCCAGCTGTATAAACCAATGCTGTCAAAGAACACAGTTAAGGGATGGATAAAACAGGGAGGGGTGTCTAACATGCTGACCACTGACTGAGCTTGCAAGGATAAAGAAGCCTTGATGGAGAGAAGTAATCATCCATTGCTGTTTGTTTATTTTACCTCCTCCACCACATACTGGAATCTTTTTTGTTTTTTCCATCACCAAAACCATCCCCCACTGAGAGGCCTTTGTGATCTAAAAGGGGCAGAGCCCCTCTTTCTTAACACTGGCAAGTTTATGTGGGCAGATTCATTCAAACACATCTTAAAATAAACATTTGGCTCTCCCCCTACATCACACTGTCCACACACTGCCTTCAAACACACTTAAAAAAAAATCACCATCAAAATGCTCTTGCCTGGAACTGTTTTTACTGAAATGTATTAAAACAATTTAGCAGTCTAAGGCACATTATTGCCATGGATGTCCAACTTCAGATGAGAGCTACAGTCTTCTGAAAAAAATAAATACACATTACAGCAAAGTAAACCTGGCTGCTATTGCCATAACAAGTGGTATAATAGCTTTCTTGAAAAGACTTCTTCCATCACAAACCTTCTCTCCGCTGGGGATACACCTAATTATATTATAAGTGAATCTGAATCCAGATGTTCAGATCTAAAACGTATGTCATGAGTATTACATGGAAAATGACCACTGCATGGAGAACAAGGCATTTCAAGGGCAGCAGTGGCCTGAGCTCTGCAGGGAGTGAGGACCTTCAGAGTCCTTTAGGCGTAAGAGGTGTAAGTGCAGAGCATCTTGGAAAATTAACTTACCTGTTACACAAAAATGAACAACCAAACTTCCTTACTTCCCACTTCTTTTGTTATTCTACACTCCCCACACGTACACTGCTGCTTTTGTTTTTCTAACTACACGGATTTGGCACTGAGACTAATTCAAGTATGAATGCCTATAAGAAGATTCATCACGTACAGGCAACAGAAAGTAGATCTCCCAGAAAGCCTTTTGATGTATCTGAAGATGATACTGGAAAGAACACTTCTCTATTGGAAGAGGATGCCCAGTCACTTCATGGGCTACCTACTGCAGTGAAGTAATTGATCCGGAATAACTACAGTCGCATTAAACTAGGACATCGAGAGAAATCACGGATTCGTTTGTATCGGACATTAACAAACGCCTCCATGTCGCAGGCTGATGACCAGCTGTGTTTTCAAGGTTACCAGCCTGAACTGGATACAAAGTGCAACAAGGAAGGCCCACTGTCCCATTTTAATTTCAAAAAAGTAATAAACAACTTTTGATTCGGGTAAGTAGTCATCTGGCAAGCCCTACAGCTGTTTGAATGACACCTAGGATAGAGGATTGGTTGACTGATTGAAATACATCACAGAAATTTGATTTTGCAGTACAGCAACATCCTTTGGCATTGATCATTGCCGAAGAAGCACAAACATTGAAACTATGACCAGGTACTTTACTGCTGAATACCCTCTCCACCTCAGTATGGGCTAATACTAATTACTTTTCACATATCCCTTCTGTGAAACAACTAAGGATTATTCTCCCCTCTGAAGTAAATACGGATTACTAACTCCTTTTTACAGGCTGAGGAAATACAGAAGAGGATTTTAAGTGGTCTGTACACCACAGTGTAAAAAGACGACATTGATGCATGGATTAAGACACAGAAGTTCTCCATCCCATGCTCAGACTATGGCAGTCTAAGTCTTACCCTTCTATTTGCAAATGATACTCTTAGACCAATTGTTTCTATCTGCTGGCTGATAATCAAATATTTAATGTATGCCATAAAATGAAAATATGAACTCTACAGCAGTGCCTCTTATTTGTCATGCCCCATTACTTAGACTGGGTGGTAACATGCGTCCATATGATGGTTTTCAATTTTATTATAGTCTCTATTTGCTCACTCACTTAAGATGTTTAAAGAAGAGCTGTATTGATTATCAGACAGTCTGAAAAGTTCAGTTCAGAGCTCTTCAAACACATTCATTTTCATCTTATTAGCACAAGTAAAAGCCTTAGGCAGGTAATTTACCATCCGGTTTATCCAAAGGGACTTCTAAAGGAAAAGCCAACCTTTGTAAATTGTTTGTGATAATCTCCAAATTGATCATTAATTATCAGCTGCTAGTGAGCGTTTCTTCCATCAGCGCCACTGTGAAAATAATGCACTTCTCAGAAACTCTACCATTGTTCTTGCCACCTGTGTAATCAGCCATTATCAAACCCAGCAAAGTTACATGGCAGGCAGCAGCCTCATGATGTGACTCCTGTCCAGCAACTCCATTTTCCAGGCAGTTTAAAAATTAGTTCTCCACCAACAGGAAAGCATTCATTATTAATGTTATATTTTACATTCTATACCTTCCCACATATAGTAGCAGCTACAATTCATTTAGACCCGCTCAATAGAGCTTAATAAAGCACACATTGTTTTGCACTGCCAAACTCCAGCTGATGTACAGAAACTTCATTTTCTCTTTTGCAGTTTTCTGATTTTCTTCTAGTAGAAGTTAATGCTTACATTCTAACAGCAAAAATCTAAAAAGATCTTTCCAGGCTTCGTTTGTGACAAAGAACTCAGGAAGAGATAGCTGCAAGTAAAGCAGATTAGTCTTAGCTACCCTCGGGTCCATGTCGCACAGAAACAGAGGGGCCCGTTTTGTACAAGAGACCGCTTGTCAAAATGCAGCTCAGCGTTGACGTAAAAATTTTCACCAGTGTTTTCCAGAATTGCTGGCCATGATACACTACACACCATTTTCAGAATTTCAGGCAATACTCTGACCAGTGTACGGCCCTTGACATTCTTGTAGTTCCTACTTTTAACTCCATTGAACTCAACGGATAGTCGCCAGCTAACTTGACTGGAGCAGCCCTGAATGTCACGTACCTTGCATCTTCCAAGGGATCAAACACACCTGACAAACCAGATTTTAATAAACTCTTTCACCAACCAGGAAACCCGACCATGACAGCAATAAACTGCAAGCCTGGCAACTACATAATTGTGCACTGTCACACACACTATAGTTTAAGGAAACAAAGCATTAACATTAGAGGGAAGACATAGGCAGATTAATAAAAATTTTTAGAAACATGGTATCCTTGGAAAAGGCTATAGATTCCAAAGCACATGACTGTATTTTTCTTTAAAAATGGTCTATGGGTAAAAAACAACAACAACAAAAAACAAACAGGTGAAGTGCCCACCACTATCAGCTGTAGGTATAACCCAGCAGCAGCTGCAGCCTTTCACATTTGAGTATGGCAGTCCTAGCAGCACTGTAATATGGTTCTCTATTTTTGTAATAGATTAAACACAGAATAATTCTACATACGTGCAACCACGTAATCTTTAACATACACAGAGCAGAAGAGTTCTGTTCACATCAGAGAAGACTGGCTACTTGTTGGGTTCACGACCCAGGTCCACCAGCAGCGACTCCACACTGAGTCCTGATGACTCCAAAAGCAATGGGATTACATCTGTAAAGATGGAAACAAGGCAACAGTACCACAGCTGAAAGAAGAACCATCCCTCAAAGACAGTTTTGCTCAGGTTGTCTCAAATTCACCTAATTTAGGCTTACAATTGTAGCACAGGATCTTTAAAATAAGGTATATGAAAATTCAAATTCAAAGGGCAGGAAGCCTGAAATGGAATAGTCTCTTACAGAGAGAGGAGACGCAATTCTACTAAAAATGAAGGGAACAGACTTGTATTTTCTTCAGCAAGACGGTGCCAACAAATGGGCCACTGCTCTTGAGAGAGCTTGAGTTTTAAATACTGCCATCTTCAGCAAAGAAACAAAAGGGATCCAAACTATTAAGGTGCAATTCTGTTTTGGACCGGGGTAATGTCAAACCAGACCTCCTCACTAAACAGGCCGGAGTGCTGGATGCACTGAGAGTCATGTCCATCTTCTTCAGTTTGTTTCATTTTCTGTTTTGGGGCCTCTTTACTACTACTTCTACATTGCCAAGTCTGGCAGAACCAACTACTCCACAGGCCACTGAGCAGCATTTTAGTCTAGTCATATACCATAGAATCATGTACTAATTGCAGAATCAGATTTAGCCCCCCTGGGATCTGCGTAACTCACTTCCAGGATGTATCCTGACCATGAGAGGCACAAAATAAACATTTTTGCAGAAAGGCAGGTATCTTCAGAAGAAGAATTTAACTTGCAGAATTTGAATGCTGGTCACCATCCAAGTGCATGAGAGACCTCAGCCTGACTGTCAGATTCTGGGTTAAACCTGTAGGACTGAAAATTAAAAAACGCAATCAAAAGTGAAAACAAAACACAATCTAGTGAGAGAAAATAAATCCTGTGATGTCACTTATAGCTAGTTCTTCTCAGTAGAACTACACTAAGACTCTCAATGGGTGCTTAATATTGGAAGCCAGACTTATCATCAGTAAACAGTTTAATAATCCGGTTACATAAGCAGTAACAATTCCTTGGCTGGTAGTGAACAATCTGATATCAAAGTTGTCATCTCTCAAACAGAATCTTGGTTGATTTTCTGTACATCAGTAGTCCTGATTAATTCAATTGTGTTCTCAGTGTGTTTAGTGCCTGTGTAGATACAGGAGAAGAGAGTCTTGCAAAGGTCTCTCTGAGGACCGAGTGAGCTTTGAAATTCTAACTTGGGCAATGTTATACGAAACAGAATCCCGCTCACTTGCCAGGAAGCAATAAAAGCGAACTCGGTGAGACTGCTCATGTGAATACATCTTAGCAGAATCAGAGCCTGCTCGAGCCACAAGGGAGGATAAACTTAAATAAAGCATTTCAGTATAACCATTCTTTCATCAGTCTTTAGTATGTATTAGTAGCTAACATCTGAGGAAAGGGAAGGTTTGCTGCTTGGCAATAGCGTGGTGTTAATGTAACACAATCTGTTAAATGAAAAAGCAAAATTAATTCCAATTTGATGTCTTCACATTTCACACTCCAGAGACTCTTACGGACTGAAAGACAGACAAGAAGGGGTAAGGAAAATTTAGTGAATTTTTCCAAACTGAATCATCTATTTCTTTGCATTTCACCTAATTAAGTCAAGAGGCAATCTGAGGGAGAAGTAAGAATGGTGTCTTATTTACATATGTATTTCTTAACGCTTGCCCACAGCGGCGAAAGAAATGTCTGTATCTGTCCATCATTCACTGCCTACTCCCCCTCTTCCCCTTGTCCTCTCCACAACTCAAATGTTTAGCCTTACTTCATCCTCACAGCGAGGAATGGATTAAGCAGAATTACTTACTGCTATGCCAATTAAGGAGGAATTAATTACAACTTTGCCTCCTGTCCCTCTAAGGTTGCAAGTTTGCCGACCAAAACCAGTCGGAATGCAGCTAAGCAGAGAGCTGCAAACACTGAGGAGGATGGAGGTACCAAGTTTTCCTCCCGCTATACTCAAACCTCTGGCTGCAGTGGGGTGACTTAACGTAAGTCCTTGTCTCCGGTCAAAAGCGTTGCCACAACTGAGCTGTTGTGCTCCTCGGTACTTCAATTCCCCAGGCACATAAAAGGGGATGGTAAGAGTGCCTATTTGTCAGCAGCATTGTGCAAGTTAATCCCTTCATATTTGTAAAGCATCTTCAGATCTTAGGACAGAGGGCACAACAGAAGTACAAAGTGTTATCATCATCATAATAAACTGGTACATGTTCCAATTAGACTGTTTCTAGTGAATTCTCTCTGGATTTCGACTCAGGACGTCTTTGGCTTCTGCAGTTACACACATACACTGTCCAAACCAAAAAACTGGAAAGCGACAAAAGACTTTTTTCTTCAGCAGACCATTTTTTTCTTATTTATTTATTTCTGAAGAAATACTTTGCCATACCACCTACCACCCACATTCACTTCCAGACTAATTATACTTTGAAAGACAACCAGCATAAAGATGATTATAGCATACTGAGTCGAGGGAAGGCCTAGTCAAATAAACAGGATAACTTCCCTTGGTGCGTCTCTCACTTTTTTCCACTGGATGATGAATGCCAAAACCCATATAGCCATGCACCTTAGAAAAGACTAAAACAACCTTTGTTTCCCTTTTTTACTTCCTTTTTGCCACTCCTCTACATTCCCTCCCCAACCTACAAATTGCTAACCAACCCCTCCTGCTCACCCTGGTTACAGAACAAAATGAAGCAATTCCAAATGACCCACTGCCACTAAATAAAAAAAACCGCAAACAAAAAAAAACCCCACACAAACCCACAAAAAAAACAACAACAAAAAAAAGAAGAACAAGAACTGAGGGCCCAATATCATGCCACCGTTAGTCTACAATGCAAAAAGTAGGACAGAAGGCAGCTAAGGTGTCTCTCATACAAATTTACTTCCATAAGTCGTTTTCCCCCCTTCCCTCCCTTGCCATTCCTTCTCCCATTCCCTTCTCCACCCCACCACAAGACCATGGATGTTCTGCAGACAAGCGTTTCACAGTGAGGCCGTATCACCTGAAAGAGTTAAAAGGAGTTAAAAGCTCCTTTTGACTTTAGTACCTTCTGAAGCGTGTGAAGAGGATGCCTAATGCTGCAAAGTTCTCAGCATTTCCAGTTGCCACCGATTCCAACAGAAACTCCGGGCACTGCATTTTGAGCTTTACAATATCAGGATAATTAATTAAAAAAGAGATAATAGTAATTTATCTGTGGTGATTTTCTATAAACCCTTGTGAGTCTAACTCCTGCTTTGTTATCCCAGTACTACCTATCGCCTTATAAAAGGACATTCCTACACAAACAGAATATGACCCTAAATATCTTTCTTGCACAGAATAAATGTAATGCTGCGTATTTTGATGAATCACCACATAAAGCAGAAAAAGACACACTCAGAAAAAGTACGCAGCTGACTTAACTAAAACATCTTTAGAGATTTTTTGCTGTAATTGTTCTGAGATTGTGTTTTTCTTACAGTCTAGCTTTTTTCACACACCAAAACCAGTCAGTATTTACCTAAAGCAAAAATATTTTAGTTCAGTTCTTTGTCATTATTTATTCTAGTCCATTTGTCACATCTATATAGCTTATATCATTATTGACACAGCTATATGAGTAATAACATGTATCATGCCTCTATCTTTCTGTACACAACTCATATAAAGAAGGATGGGATAGCTCAGCCAAATGAATAATTATTAAGGGTATACTTTCAAAAACCAGAAATCAATTGTTCATCACAGTAATTCACTGTGGTCATTCATTACATCTCTGCTGTAGATCCCGCTCTGCTTTACAGGATACACGTCATAACAACAGGCATCGTGAAAAATACTGCAGAAGTTTCAGATCTAAAAGACAAATACATTAGAGTAGTCTTTTGCCACGTGTGATAAAAAGATGAAAACAATCACAGGAAAAAAGAGGCTGAAGTAAACAACAGTGCTGGTTTGCTGGTACACTGGCATACTGCTCTAATACATGTATTTCGGGACTTACTTCTCATAGAATCTGGTAACATTTACCACCAGGGCGCTCTCGCAACTGACTCCTACTAAACATTCCAAGGTTCTGGCTTGATTATCTGAACACGATGGAAGACAGCAAATGCAGATGAAGCAGAGTTTTAGAACTGAAGGGCCCACATGCCTAGCAGGCATCCAAAACTGTCAAAATAGGGTAACAAGTAGTTTTATACTAGAGCTTTGGAGCATCATGGCCATAATGCATTGCTTTAATTCTGTCCCCTTGAAAAACTCACACAAACATAAAAGTCATGATCCAAGCTTTCAGACTTAGTATGCCCATTAACTAAAACAGTATTCAAGAAGAAACAAAAATAGGTTGCACAACAAAGAGGCAATCAAAAGTTCAAAAATTAAATTCAAAGCTCTCCGTCAGCATAGCTGGGAAACCCAGGAGCTAAGCCTGTCTACCTGAAGTGTGTCACGGGACAGTATGAATCCCTTTGTGTGTATTATGCTGAAGGCCTTACCTCAGGATTAGATGTTGAGAGGAAAGAGTCTGTGGCCTTCTTGCCTATCTAGATGCTTAGATAGCCTTCAATGACTATACTATATAACCTGTAAGGTATTACCTGTGTCCCACTCCTTAGTCTACAACAGCATCCAGCTGCAATGTCATCTTTTAGTTAATATGACCTCTATTTCACAGGACCAAAAAAACCCCCCAAACATTCTAATTTGGATTACTGGCAATGTAAAACACATCCTACTACCACCAAATGTAACACATCACAGTGAAACTAAAAAAAAAAGAAAAAAAAGAAAAAAAAAAGATACTATAAACCATACCAAAATGGCCCAAAATCTATTATTTAATTGATGTCATGTACACCCATTTCAGTTTTGCACAATTGCTTCTTCATTCCCAAAACATGAAATCAGTCCAAGGGGACTCCAAACTATGCTGTATTTTCCATGTTTCACTTCACTAAAATATTACAAATACGTTACCATGTATCTGGGATTTTTTCTGCAATCATCACAACAAACCAATGTTTTCATAATATCGCCACAAACCACAGCTATTACCTCATACAAGAGCACAATGTTTTGGCAATGCAGTGCAAATAGTAGGAACAACTTCAACATCATCTTCCAAAATAGTTCTTTGAAACATTTCCCATAAAAACAGTAGCGACAAAAGCTCTGCCACTTCATTCCTTCCCTCTACCTTCTTGATGGATGAGAAGAAAACAGCGAAACAAGCAGTGCCCTCTCCTACCTCCTTGTTCTTGCAAGGCTCTGGATCACAATCATACACAGCTACATCACACTGAAGTCAACAGGACGCATTCCAAAGAGTGGACAAATTACATGCATCATCTAACCTGAATGCTCCAGAATAAGGCTTCAGAAAAACGGACTACTTAATACCTGCCTATACCACATGTTCTAATCAAGCCATAGGGAGGGCTGGGACAACATCTTAATGATACCAAAAACATGAGTAGTATCCCATTTTAATGTGGAAATTACATTGTCAATTACAATGGAAAAACATGAAGACAAGGTGAAAATTCTTTTGTTAGTGTCCTGATCTTGTAGCAAGTCCAAAACCTACAGAACTTCAAAGGAGTCAAAGCCACTCAGAGCCCAACAGGGCTGGCCTTTATTTGTGTGTTCAATCTACCATATTCCTTCTCAGACTTTACTCGAAATGGTTTCAAGCAACTTACTGTTAATAAGGATTAAACCTACTTAACTGAAGTACTTCCAGAGATCACATCACTATCAGGCCTGATTAATGGGTCTTGAAGTCTACAGCAGCGAGGCTGCACTCCTTAAATATTCTAAATATGACTATGTATTTGCATTCTGGATTCTTTCTCCGTGAAAACCAGTGCGTGCAAAATAAATTCCACAATCCCACATCTTGTATACAAAGGGCATCACACATATCCTGCGACTTCAGCTATTCTCCTGAAATTATCTGAGTCTCACACAATCACACTTCAAACACCCCATATGTCCGGTTTGGTTATTCCTCCTTTAAAAAGCTAATAAATGCAATACTTAGATGCAACTGTATTTCATCTAAAAACAATTATCTGCAGTACTTTGTGCCAGGAAAAGCATCAATACGAATCATTAACAACGCTTCCACTTTATTTCCTTCCCATTTAATGGGCCCAATCCAACACCCAAGTTAGGTCAATGGGAGTCGTAGAATTGTTTTCAGCAGGAGCTGGACAGAGCCTTATGATCACCCAGGAACGCGGGGCTTGTGCAAGGAGGCCGAACAACAAGCACAGCCTCTGTTTATTCACACAGCGATACTGCAAAGACAGAGGAGGAACAAGCTTCCCCGAGATGTTCCTAGTACCCGGAGCTGCAGAGGAGCCAGTAATAAAAGCTTTGGAGGTGAGAGCAAACAGCGCTCTCCAGACTTAATCAGTCCTCATTTTCTAAGACTACCAGTAAGAGCGTCAAACTCATTTGCTGAAAACCAGGCTGACACGAGGCACTTGGTGCCTGGCGAGAAGCAACTTTTACATATTATTCCCCTGAAGTGTTTTTAAAAATTGAAAAACACAATACAAGACCCATCCTTGGTGCTACATATACCCTCCTAAACAGGATTCTTTTCATCTTGAAGAAAAAACAAGTCATCCGCACAATACTTCACAATCACAGTGCACATGGATTGCTTTACTGAACTCTACCTGATAAATGAGTCTAAAATGTAGATCAGTTTATTTCAGGCACTCATTTCTATGTTTCACACAGATAAAAATAAGGCTGGAGAGAAACAAGCTCTGATTTTCTCCCCAAACACCCCTAGAAGTGGTATATTTCCAAACAGAGTAGATGCATGAGCCAAACTATTAAAAACACTGAATTGCCCTCAAATTCTGAAAGGACGTACAAGTTTTTTTGTACTAGCTGACTCATATGCAATTCTTCCACACACAACTTTTTATTTCTTTATGAAAATCATGCACTCTTCCTACACACACGTTCACCCATTCCTCCTGCTTGCAGTATTAAATAGAACATCAGACTCTTTAAAAATACAGATGTTATATAGCCTTTGAAATGTAGGAGCCATCTTAATCTTGGAGACTTCCAAATCTGTACCCAGGGCTTCCTGGAAGGCACAAGCAGCACATAACGCTTCGAGGGACTTCCAAGGTCCCGTAGTGACATGTGCCTCACCTCCCTTTGCCTCGTACTCTGGAGCTACACAGCCAAACCGGAAGGCTGACACACTGCAGCCATTTGGCACTTGCATATTGCAAACGTCATTTTATTTTGGATTATGACCATGGCAGGCCACGAAGAAAGTTGAAGTCCAGCCTTTGAACCCAGTTGTTCACACCCAGCTTTAATGCAAATACAACTGTAACCTGATGGCAACATTGAACTGGCTGAAAATCAGGAGAATGAGCCACACCAGATCTACCAAGTGCATCGTCCTCTGCGAACCATCCTCTGTCCACCTCAAGCTTTTCATAAATTGGACATCTGAACTTAACAGAAAAGGTGACACAATGCAGAAGTTTGTTTACAACCAGCAGCAAGAGACACAACTAGATTTTTAGTGGTGAAAAGGGGCAGAGAGAAGGAGAGACCAAGGTATTTGTTCAGTCCTTGTTACCAGCACGAGGGAATTTAGGCTCAACAGCGTAAATCAAATTAAACAGTTCAGAGACCCGTCTTGAAAGCTGCCGTTTTAATACAGAGGGGGACAATTGGCAGGTTGTTTAAAACTGCAGCTGCACTCTCGTACCCTCTGCCTCCTCCCACACCACCGACTGCCGTCTCAAATGTACTTCACCACACACTCGCTCTGGAACTCCCTTCCAACCACTGCGGACTGGAGGAATCTACAGAAAATAAATTGACAATAAATATGACTGTATTACCTAAAGGGAGGAGGAGGGGAAGCAAAGAAAACGACCAAATTGTTGACATTGGTCAAGGAGACTTCCCCCTCTAAAATTTCCAAGAACACGAGGGCTGGATAGCAAAGGTTTCATTGTGAATCCGCTCGCGGCGTTTCTTACAGAATTTCTTCTCACCCATCCCTGAACACAGGAGCTTATTCTTGTGCGATCATTAATACTGAACAGCAGATCGGCTGCCATCTCCCACCCCCCAAGAAACCCATTTTATGGCATGGAACACGAAGAACTGCTTCGCTAATAAGATGGTGAAGTAACTTCAGCAGAGTTGCTACGGGAAGGCACGGTGACACAGCGGCTGGAGAACTGGCTTTCTTGCTTTCCACTAGGATCAACACTTCCAGGGCCTCCGAATTTTCTCAAGTTTAATCAGTTTATTGGTTTAATCTCTACCTGTGAGAGTAACAGTGCTCCCCACACAAATGTAGAAAGCATGCCCGACTGCTTGTGGGGAGAAGGTGAAAGGAGAAGAGCTGAGGAAGGAAGAGATGGGACGGGAATAATACAGAGGATGGCAAGTCTATTAGCTCGTTAGGGCTATAACCTTGATACTGTTAAGGCTTCTTTCACACGTGTTTTTTAACAAAGTCTGATTTCTGCTGTCCATACATTACAATTCATCTAAAACTACATAGAAGCTTTTAAATTTCCATTATTATCATCATTTTATCCACAGAGATCCAACTTTATCTTTCTTTCATCATCTCAGATGTTCTCCACAAAAAGACAGACTCTGCCAAATAAAATGTAATAGTTAAAGGCAGCACTTTCTCAGGAACACGTAACATAGAGAAAAGGAAATCTTTATGAAATGAGAGCGTAAATAACAATTAGTCCTTTTATTCACTCTCCTGACATCTCAGAAGCAAACAATCCAGCCCTACTTTTAAATGAAAATTATGTTTATTGAGAAAAGCATCCAGCAACGTTATGATCAGACATAAGCAGCTCTCTAGACACAGCAGCAAGGAACCTTTAGCCCTGTCCAAAGGTGTTAACAATGCAGTACTAATGTGACACAGCACTAAAAGGATGGCCAAACACAGAGGCTTTGTTACATGCAGAAGGTTGCATTTTCGTCATCTTTTTCCAAATGTGCACCTCAGGGAAAATACTATCAAACCCTTTTAAAGAAGAAAAGCAAAGAAGAAACATTTTGTGCTATGTCTTACTAGGATAAATCTAGCAAAGGCAAAGAAATCATACTTTGATTGCTAACAAAGAATAAAAGCTCCAAAGATTTTCAATTTTTTACACAGTGCATTTTCTTTTGCTTAACCTATTAAGAGTAAAACATGGACTGGTCAGAGTATCAAACTGACACATGCTCAGATCTTCTCTTAATTTATAAGGGATTTTTTTATACATTTCATTAATAGGTTTTTACCAAATATTTTAGTCTCATTCATTCTAAAGCTTTAAACAGATGAATTGGGTCAAAATGATGGCATTATATGCCTGTAATTTCTGCTATCAACTTTACCTTCCACCACTGCACCACTAAAGGAAAACTGCGGTCCTGATTTAAAGCTGTAAATTCAGATCAAACGGGAAAGTGTTAAATCCAGAAGGGCTTTTGGTCCATTAACTTCCATGCTGATTTGACACGCTCTGCAGTGCTTGGGCAACAGACTCTGCTCTACAACATATTCCTAAGCAAACAGTGCTTTGTGTCATAAACCATCTGGGGTGTCAGTTCTAAGGGCCACTCATCTAAACTCCTCCGATATGCTTGGAAATGCTGAGGTGCAGAACAGAAACTTTTCTTCACTACAAAATCCCTTTTGGAAGAGTAAGGAGATGCTGCCGTCGGAGGAACGGCAGAAGGCGCAAAATTTTGGCTAAGGCAGTTGTTTTCATTATTCCATTGAATAAAACCATTGGACACACCAGCTTTCTAGAAGCACTATGATTTTTCTAAGATACCACTAAAAGTGATACCATTCATAACCTGGACAGTGCTCCCTTTCATATCACAGCCTATAGTTGCAAAGCTAAGTGCCAAGCAGATGGCTGAAATCTGTTTTGTACAAAAAGTGCGTGCGCACACGCCGTTTTTTTAGATTGAGTTCTTTGTATTCATGTTCAGGCCTAGGTTCTAGCCATCAAAACACTGGCACTGCAGCAATCATTAGCAGCATTTTAGACAACTGGCAACTAAGGTATTTGTAGTTCTCCACAAAATGTTCAGCTAATATCTCCCAGATGTACAATTAAGGCAAAAGATCATCTTCTTAAATTGGTATCAGTGCTTTGGATGGCCTTTCAATAGACTGCACATGTATGTAAAAAGCTATTTTATTTATCTTCATTTTAAAATAATGTTCTAACTTCTATTACGCTCTAATTTTTTTAAAAAATACAGGCTTCCATGTCAGACTCTACCCAACTACAACAGCAGCAACTTCATTCATCTTGTTTTCATCTTTCTAATAAACATCAAGAAGAAATGTCTATAAATTGTTTCAATAACAAAGCTCTGTCTTTCTTATCTGATAGCCATTTAGTTTTATTTAATATGAAGATGTAAGTCAGGCTATGCTGCTCTGGAGGAATCGGCTCCAGATGAGGGCAGTGAGCCCTCCAAGAATCCCCTGATGAATCTGCTGCTGTTACACTGGACAGCCCACGGCAAGTCATCCCAGTTGCAGGTACCTCAGTCAACTCATTTGTAAGTAGGTTGTTTATTACCACAAACAGCAAAAATCAGAAATGCTTACCAGCATGGGGCTCTGCTGTCTGCCTGGGGTTCTCATGGAATCTGGGAACTGGTGACAATAATTTGACTGGTGACAAATTAACAGAGGTCACACTTCTGACAACTGAGGTTATCAAACAAATGCATATTTGGAAGAAGGCATTTTTGTGCAGCGGTCTCGCTTAAGACCTTGGTAGTCACAACTGGGAAATACTACCTAAGGAAACATGCAGTTTCAAAACAAAGATTGATTTTGTGTACAGTGCCAAGTCCACCAAGGCCCAGATGTTAGCCCTGGCAGAATTCAGGTGCATTTTCATCACCGCCGTTCTGATCAGTCCAGTCTGCCAGGGACACACGTTGTTTAGGAGTAACAGATAGTTAACGTGTCTTTAACGCACACTAACTCTCAGAATCTACAGATCTGCAGAAGCCTGCAGAAATCTCTCCTGACGCTTTAGAAATTCTGGCGGCACTGCAACTGATGGAAGTTTGCTGCAAATCAAGGAAAGTCAGGCTTCTGCTCAGTGATCTCCTCATGAGTCACCATTTCATGCCATCCTGGTTTACTGGGGTGAAAAAAACATCAGCCTTATTCATAGAGTTGAGCAGAACGTTAATTAATTAAGCGTACATTTTTAGGACCTGACACTGAACTTCAGTGCCACTGAGTCCAAACTCTCAGAATGAATGGGCACTTTTTTAAAGGATGCCTTGACTGGTCCTACCATAAAATACGTCTTTGTGAACACACTGCTGAAAAACTACTACTGAAGCACTATGGAACATGCCTGATTATAATCCATTATCTCGAAAGTAGTTTCCCTCTTAAAAAGCTTATCAAAGAAAATAACTTCATAGTTCAGTCACAATATTCATAGGCTACAGAGATCAAATCCACCCAGGTCTCCTTAGTTTATACCCATTTCTCAACAGTGTGTAGTAAGAGGTGCAACACAGAGACTAGATATAAATCCACCTGCAGACCCCAGCGATTCAGCTCTACTCTTACTGAGCATACAGCTGAAAACGAGGAAAAAAAACTAGAACAGATTAGAACAACTTTTAACATGAGTGAGAAAATAATTCCTCCCTTTTAATAAGCCTGTATCATTTCAGATCTCTGTCACACATTCAAAAAACAGACATCAAGTATGCAGGTAAGAGTCGCAACGCATTTTGTGTTCTGCAACGTGATTTTTGCTTTTAAGCTAGTTGGTTTTGCTCACTGTGGCTGCCTACATTGCTGCTTTCAGTAGAGTCTGTTCCTCACATTAATACTCTCCATGTGAAGAATTTTTTCCTGGACTCCCCTAGTGCCTGGTCCTTAGGTTACAGAACACACAACAGCTCTTGTACATGTGGCTGAAGATGTTAATTGTTCTCCAGGATGAAGGCTTTACCTGACCGTTAGCAGCACACACTGTCTCTCAATTTACTGCTTAAACACTGCGGGTGCCGCTGCCTAACTCCACTCCTCCAAACTTGCCTCCAGGTAGGGAGTTAGTTTAGAAGCACGCTCAGATAACTGGAAGGGCTACAGATGGAATTCCCTCCCAGCCCTAACTGATGCAGCTTGGGCTGTAAATATTTCTTTACTTTATACTATTAATTACACTCCAAAGTCTCTATTTTACATATTCAAGTAATTTGAAAGTTATAGTTCATCTTGCTAGAATGAGACCTTTAGAAATTATAATTGGACAGACAGAAGTCTGTAATTTGCAGTTCTTAGGATCTCAAGAAGAAAGGGCTGGTCTTGAGGTTAAAAAACAGGACTAGCAGTCAGCATCTCCACTTTTTACAACCACCGATGTAAATGATTTTGTGACATCGTCCCTCAGTTTTCTCATCTATAGACTGAGGCCAATCTTGCCTCCCAATCTAAAGAGCACAGAAATCTTCATGATTTGTATATTAATGCTTTCCAAATGCTCTGAATTCCTAATCAAAAGACTTTATAGGAAGTATGAGTCTATTATTAGCATTATCAGTACTTCTAACAGTAAAGCAACTTCTACATACATACATGTGGAAAATATACAGAGAGAGAATACGCATGCATATATATTGCTCAATTTAGAAATTCTAAAGCATGGCTTCACGATTGAAATCCCATTCATGAGCCATGCTAGGGATCTCTTACCTACTCTCTGTTTCTGAATTTTCCCCATACAAAGACACATTGATATTACTCTAAGCTCCAAGCACAAAGGCTGCTCTGTGGAATGGAAAGAAACCTTCTTTTTTGTGTTTGTACAGTGATGAGCATAATGGGGTCCTGATTCAGGATGCTTGCACTCTACAAAAACACACTAAATCAATGACATTAATACACATGCAGATTATCTATAAAAGAGATGCGTGGCATACTTGAGAGTGGCACAGTATTTTTCCCATACTTCACATAGTATTTCACGCAAACACCATAGCCTAATATGGTTTCCCGAGTCACCCAGTTGATTTCAGAGTTTAGGCAAGAACAGCAAAAGTGAGCAAACTTACAAAGCATAGGCAAAGGATGACAGTCTTCCACCAACCAATTCTGCCCAGTTCTCAGTTACGAAACCAGAATCAACTTGATGTTCATATATCAATAGCCTTCTTTACAACAAACTGAGCGTATCTACTTAAATCTCCAAAACCCATGAGCAAAAGACAAACCAAAGGCTGAACCTGAAGAGAGATAGGCACTTTCTATGTCCCTGCGAATTTCAAACTCAAAAGCCTGGATATTTTTAACAGACATGGAAAAGAAACCTATTTGGCTTTACTCCACATCTGCAGTAGGAAACTAGCAAAAGAATAATGCTACATGTTCTGTTTTCATTTTATTTCATTTAGCCATTCAGTTCTATTTCAGTTTTGTTTCATTTAGCCTATTTTATTTTAAATAATCATCATGTTTTGGTGATTCACATTTCACACAAGCACAGGAACAAGTCATGTAAATACAACACAACAAAATGACCCAGTTTGTTAATAGACATGCCAAACGGGTAAGAACATCCTTCCCTCCGCCCTTACCAACCATCACCTTCCCACACATCTCATTTCTATCCAAAAAAGCCTCTGCCCCAGTGAGGCCACAGCATCGAAATTTAGGGAGAAAACCCTATAAACAGAAACTTGACTAAACCTTTGGAGAAAATGTTTTCAGTCTTGTTTTACAAAGTAACGAGGCCGCTCAGGGAATTTCTCTGAAAACGGAAGAATTCTCTAAAAACACAGCGTGGCCAGAACTACATCAAGCCAATGTTCCCTCCCGGCACAAAGCTCGGTTGCGTTGCTTCAACCCTAACCCAGGCAGGCCATTCCAGAAGGTGAGAGGACACCGTACGCTTCACGCCCTTCACTGAACATTCTCTCTCTTGAAACAAGGAATACCTCAATATTCTAAAAATTGTATGCAGAGATACACTTTTGTCTTCCAGCTTGTGATGAATTTTAGCTGCATCACACTCTATTAAAGCATAGTCTCTTTAGGATTCCAAACAAACTGAAGATAATGCAACTTAATGCAACCCAGTAAACAGACATAGAGAACTATAAAGAACAAACACGACTGCATCTGTATGCATGGGTACACATACGCTTGAGATTATTTTAGGCTCACTGTTACAGTTGGCAAAAAAAGTTTGGTGACATCTTTTAACGCAACTACGGTAAAGAAGGAATAACAAAATTAAAACCTGTTTGGAACCACTAACATTTTCCTTACTCTTGGTCTTACACTATGTCTATTGAGTTGGCAATGGAAAGTAACTCCAGCTCACTGTCAGATGCATTATCTTTGCCCATGCCCAATCTGCGAGATGAATGAATGAAACATGGGCATTTTTTCCTTCCCACGTTCTTAAAAAGTCGAGTTCAGCACCAAACAAACCAAGAGGATGAAAACTCTATGGGTTTCTCTTTACATAAGCTACGTTCCTAGGTCTTTTTTCTCTAGAGTTACAAAGGTTCATAAAGAACATTAGATCTAGACAATGGTCTTAACTATGCAAGAATGGCACATACACACACACACACACACAGGGTTCCTCACCATTGAAAAGAACTCCGATTATTCAAACAAGAACATTAAATTTCTATTCACCCTGCTTATATTTCTGCCCCTCAAAGTAACAGAAATATGTTAAGATCAGTAAGACAGAAACAAATATGTAGTAATAAGACTGGAATACAACCACACAGAAAAATTAACACTAAGGTAACATGTTATGGTATATTTAGATCAAATAGCACGCAGACACCCACATCCTAAGAAAAAAGAAAACAACACAATGAAGACAGTCTATATGAACTGGAGAAAACACAAAAGCAGAAGTACATGGTAAAACAAAATAAAATAAAAATATTATAAATCTCAAAGAGATATGAATTGCCACACTTGATCTTTCAAAGAAGAAGCATAAAAAAGGAAATCTAGAATACCAAACATAAATTTTAAAAGTAGCAAATACATTTCTCAATTCTCAAATTGTAATTATTACCTGATTAATCCCACAATACTTTTAAGGGAAATAAGGTCAAAGCCATTTCAAACTTTCAAAGCGAGCCCCAAGCTTTTTCTCATTTTCACTTCAGCATGTTGAATTTTTTTTTTTAGCCTAAAACAACCTGACAAAAGGACAAGTTGAAGAGAAGTGACATGCCAGATCAAAAATACAGGGTAGGAAAATGTTTAAAAATGTCTTTCAAAACAACCAACCTCCCCAATACCACAGGCAGCACCTCTCATGCTCCTGAACTTCACATTAACATCCGACAATTCTAGCAACCAGAATTCAACTCATGCCTCCTTTCCTTCTTTTCCTGTCTAAAAAATAAATTAAGTGTTGCACCTAAAGAGAGACAGACGGCTTCTCTGAATTGCCACCGCACATCTCACAATTTCCATTCACTCCTTACATTCCTTTCAAGCACCGCGGTCCCTGCAAGCAGCGCTCACCAAAACTCTTCCAAAATCTTCTCTAAATTCGCTCTCTCCCACCAACCACGCGTGGAACCACACGCTGTCACAAGGACATGTGGGCTGAGGAGCAACCCCCAGAGCGTCCCGGCTTCCCGGGCTGGCCAAGGCCCGGCGTGGAGGCGACACCGGCGTCTCGCACGTGGAGGAGGCCGTGGCGTGGGGCTCCCTCCTCGCTGCCCCCCGCCCAAGGCACAAGCCCCTCGGACCCCGCCAGCCCCTCGGTTGGCTGTAGGAGCAGTGGGACACGTGGCAGACCGCAGGCTGGCATCGCAACCCTCGGCACAGGCATGGACGGAAACTTTACGGCGTCGGGGTTTCGCCAGGGGGTCTGCGGGAGGGGATGCAGAAGGTACAAACGCCGTAAATCCCTGTCAGGTACAGCGCGCCCAGTCGCTCGCCCTCGCCCAACGACCAAAGCCAAAAGCTCAGGAGAAAAACGCAACCCATTTCAAAAGTCCGAGAAGTTCTGGTTCAGGTGATACAATAACGTGGCGAGGGTTTGCTTCATCTGCAGCACAGTTTTTAACACACTCCAGTACAACATAATTCTACCTTCCATTGGAAGTACAGGACACTTCACACATTTTCCACGTTAGGTAAAAATCCACAGATACTTTAAAAGGGAAGAGCGCTTTGCTTCTAAGGATGCTACTTAATAAACAAGCTCCTTGCCATCAGCAGAGACATACTACAGCTATCGATTAATTGCTGCGAGCATTTCTTTTTCTCTTGACTGCAGTAGCAGAATTCACAGGCATTGAGCATTTCCAGTGTGCACAGATACTACACGACAACATGTTTTCCCCCCCTCCACTTAGGAGTTAATTATGCCATGACCAGGCCTGAGCAAGAAATTAATAAAAAAAAAATAGAAAGCCAAGAGGATGTCAAACTGACTTCTGCAAGAGTTGTGAAGGCAGAGGTCTCTGACACGCAAACCTGCATGTATCCTAGTCGATATTAAGAGATTGTTCGGGGTTTCTTTAAGCACAGTATGAAAAGCATGTGAAGAAACTATAAATCTGCCTCGGGAACAGATACTCTTTTTCCTGTAAAAATACCATAAAAGTGTATTTAATACAGCTACAGATAGATCACATTACACAGACACGTATGCCTATCCTATCAGGGAGCTTCACATTTAAGTAATTCAACCAGATACTACACGCGTCCTAAACGATAAAGCCACAAACGCTCATTAAAAGCTCCCCGAGAAGTAGTAAATATTTTGTAAACTAGTTATATATTTAAGATCTCTGGACAGCAAGAGAAGGAAAAACAATTCCTCTCCTATCTAAAGGTACCAGTCAAACACACTAAGCACGTAAACATCGCAAGATGCTTGATGGGAGAGTGTGTGTATGTGTTGTGTGTGTTTTAATTAACTCCTTGAATGCATATGACGAGCCAGTCACCCAGAATTAGTAATGCCAAACTCCCGATTTGATTCAAATGCAGTGAATACAACAGTCGAATTGTGCGGGCTGGTGTGTCACTCGTCAGCTCTCTCATTTGGGCTTTTGCCTTCCAAGTCTAGTCCACAATTTAACAACTGGTAAATTATTGAGATGTTCATTAAAATCCATAATCTGTAACAGTCAACTTCTTCCTCACTAAGCACAACAAATGAAATTAGCACACGCAGGACATTAACAAGGAGTCTGCAAGCGCATCAGTTCCTTCAGCCTTATCTCAGAGAAATAAAATCCTTTTAATTTTTGTCACTGCGAAAACCCAGTATCTGAAACTTTAACTGGCACTGTATTTTTTCTTCAGATCCCAGACCCCTGGAACCACAAAACGTAAGCAATAAACTCCTTTTCTCAAAACATCTCCGTGGAAGGTAAAAACTATTCAGCTCGACATAAAAGAAATATCATTGTTTTCTGTTAAATGAGGGAATAATCACTCTTACTTCTACAGGCAGATTTTAGGAGAGTGGGACGTCATTCTGAGCAAGCCTGTTAATAGAAAGGTATTATTCTTTCTCCAGAATTCTCAGCATACGCAGCAGCAGAAGAAAGCTTTTAGGGTAACTTTAGCTAAGAAAAGCACTTAGGAATACGCAAAGTTTCCTTTTAGGAAAATGATTTCTCCATTTGACACTGTTGGTACAACCCCAAAATAAATTCAGTGGGAGTCTGAAATGACTCGTGCAGTGCAGCAGTGAAGCAGCTAAGTATATTTTTTTCCTCCCAGCAGAGGCTTGCTTTACATCCTTGAGCCTTTCCTTTCTACAAGCTAGTCAATAGCACAGAGAACGTTTCGAGCGCGCAGAACTGGTGGCTCGAAATGTTAAACTTGTTCCACTGTCCCCATCCCCACCATTCCCATCCACACCTTTTGTCTTTTCTAGCTCTTCCTTTTTTCCTGTGGAAGCATTAACCCATCTTTCCTTCTTCCACAAACATTTCATACCTCTTTACCTTAAACCGGCATGCTAAAAATAAAAAAAAAAAAAAAAGAGAGAGAAAGAAAAGGAGAAACGAATGAACAAGAGAAAGGATGTCACTCTGTCTGGATGCCTACCGCAGCCTCTCTCAGTCTACAGAGAAATGTAAATATGCAGTAATTAATTTGGGTTTAAGAACATTCCATACACTAGGGACATTGTTAAGCAGTCACTTTATCTATTTTTCATTTATCTGATTTTACTAAGACATTAAAACTTTATGCTGGGCATTTCTGATATTTTATAATTCTGTAAATCTCACAGCTGTCTGCGATGGTTCTGGCTGTGTTGCCTCTACCTTTTCCTCAATGAAGTAAACTTTCTTTCTATTTGAGCCATACTTGTTATACTTCTGTATAATGACCCGTCTTTTTTTTTTAAAGAAAGAAAACCCAAACAACAGAAAAGTTACTCGTTTCAAGACCTTTAAAGCCAATTCAGAGTGCCACAGGTACATCACAAAGTACGTCCCAGAAGTTATCCTTTCCCTGCACAACAATCGGAGCAGATTCCGGTTATAATTTCTTCCCACGTTTCTGCAAACATCATCCCCCTCAGCAAACGCATCTTCATGCTCTTCTCAATCCAGCAGCCGAACCACCACAAACAGAAATAAAGACATGCAAGTAACTTCTCAGGAAAGGACGAAAACCCTCACATTTTTGGCATGGTAATTAATTATACATGCTAATTCACAAAACCTATGCAATTTACTAGCGGTGCTGAATGAATTAATGAACGTTTATTCATCTGACACCGAGGATCATTTTCATTCCAAGTGTGTATCGTGCATGGCCCCTGATAACGGCCACAGACACACAAGAGAAGTCCCCTTGGTTCAGATCCCTTCAGTTGGGGTGACCGAAAGTTTCTGAACTGGTCGCAGATTACCGAGATACACTGAAACCTCATGGGAAAGACGACAGGGAAAGAAGAATAACCTGCTGAGATACATACAGACGCTCCGAGATCCAAACTGCAAACAACTTCGCCTGATAAATCTTTATCTCCTCGTAATTTGCTATTCAAGTTTAAAAGGCAATAGCGGGAGATGGATAGTAATGACAAAACTGAAGTCGGTCATGCAGATACAACACGCTGGACCCCAGCGACTGGAGAAATGTGCTCCAAGGACTGCGTTTACTGAGAATATAATGTGCCGTAACTGTCTGAAAAACAATCATCGGTGCATCATGCATATATACGCATGTGAACTCCGTGAGCATGTGTGTCTGAGGGTCTGTGCATCTCTGTGTAGGAGAAAGTGGCTCCTCACGGCTGTTTTCTGATGAACACACATCTATTACATAGACAGTATCTACTCTGTGTGTGTGTGTAACTATAGTCAAACACACGCAATGTAAACAAATGGTAATGATTAACAGATACTGGCTTGTATTACCAATTTCAACTGCAGAGGGAAAATTGTTAAAATAAAAAAAATATTAAAAAAAAGATATGTCCCGAGGTTCATTTTTATTGCTTCCCATTTCTACTGCTTGCTATTATCCGCATAGCAAAAGGGGAGCAGCATATTGATTATTTAACCAGAATGTTTACAAGAGCAAAGCTGGGAAAAACAAAACGTACGCCTGGGGGGGGGAGGAGAAGAGTAGAGAAGCTCATTCTATTTCTAAGCAAGCTGTTTTGTCCAAAATGATTTGTTTATATACAAAATTCATATAAATATATACTTCTAGTGCAGAGAGACTTCAGATTAAAAAAAAGTTCCCCGACAGGAAAATGAAAGGACTTCATTCTGCTTCACAGAGTTTACAAGTATTCAGTTCATCACAAAGTTCAAAGAATAACCGAAATCGCCTGCTTGTAAATTTATATGTACCCTCTCAGTGAAGCATATGAAATACTCGAATCTATTAATTGTACGAACAAAACAAATGCACGATCATGACGCCAGCTCAGATTCGACACCAGAAACAGTAACGGTTTCCTCAGGTAGTTGAACTAAGTTAAAACAATGCACGTGAACAAAACCAATTTTGTTCTGTTACTGTAATGACAACCAACCAAAGCAAAACGCCGAGTATTCCGAGCGAGCCCGGAAAATTAACTGTATTAAAGACAACCCTGGACCAGTGCAACCATGCCAATTCCACTTTCTAGTAAGGAAGCGTTCTACTCGCAGGACGAGGGCCGAAAGTGCTATAATAGTTCTTTTCTATGTTTCCCAATTTTATTTCTCCCTGATCTTTCACTTCAAGCGTTCTTTCCCGTCCTTTCTCCGCACGCGTGTTCCTCAGCCCACTTTAAATGTCTTTCTCTTGCCTTCACTATCAAATTCAGTAGGTTTGAGCGCTGAACAGCTTGACTTAGCATATTTTTAACCAGCTGGTCTAGCACCTAGCTCGTATTGCACAGTCAGATACAACCAAATGTTTATACAGGAGGTAGCTCTCACGAAGACGAGAAGGACCTAAGTAGCACGCATCCTGGCGTTCTTTTATTTACGAAACCAAAGTTCGGATTGTTTCCCGCAGCCGCCCGAGGGGTGCCGGGCCACCAACGGCCGCGGGCGCCCGGGAAAGCGCTCCGAGACCTCTTCGGGAGCGCCGGATCGCGGGAAACCGGGACTCAACTCCCGGCGGTCACAAGTCGGTGACAGCGAGAACTTCATCCCGGGGGGAAGGCTCCTGCTTGGGGCAAGGGGAGAGGGTCGCGCCTCCCTCCCCCCGCACCGGACCCCGCCACGACTTGGAGGCAAACAGTATCTTGCGTTACTTTTTTTTTTTCCTTCCCCCTTCTCTTTCTTCCTCTCTTTCTCCCCCCCCCGCCTTTTTTTTC
>Ga0065711_1003753_pt1 | contig 39126 bp, 15 predicted proteins | sample Hoacrofraction12_FD_59098 | JGI IMG/M metagenome (GOLD analysis project Ga0065711, IMG submission 59098) | Hoatzin crop microbial communities from Cojedes, Venezuela - Epithelial fraction 12 v2 (version 2) | ecosystem: Host-associated > Birds > Digestive system > Esophagus > Crop | place...
CCCCCCCCGGGAGCCGCCCGCCGGTGCTGGTGCCTCTGTCCGGGCCGTGTCTGTCCGCAGCCCCCTTTCCGTCCCCGCCGCGCCGGTGCGGCGTGGGCCCGGGTCCCCTCGCAGCCCCTCGGCCTCCCCGCTGGCCCCGCGCTCTGCCGCCATCCAGCCGCCTCCTCGCCTCGCCCGTTCGAAGGCGCCTCCGGGCCTGGCGGCTGCGCGTGGTGGGGGCCGCTTGGGCTCCTGCCCTCCCGCTCACCCCCGCATCTGCCCGTGTCCGGCGTGGCGGCCCCGGGCGCGGCCCAACCCCGCCCTGACGGGCTGCAGCCGTGGCCTGCCGGCGGTGGGCCTGGGGATGTGCCATCCGTGTCCCTGCGGCGGTGGGCTTCTGGCTGCCCACCTGCCTTCTCCGGAGCGTGTCCGGCCCCAGCTGCCTTGTGCCACGATGGGCTTCCTTCTCCGGCGCGTGAGACTTTGTTAGCCCCAAGGCTTTGCTTCCCGAGCTCCTGCCTTGCCGACAGAAGGCCCCGATGGTAGTCAATGTGCCATCACAAACACGCTCCCCCAGCCGTACGCAGCGTGTGTTGTTCTAGAAACAGCAGGGCTGACGAAGCTTGGTTATCCGAGGGTTGATGTTCCACCTCCCTTTTTCCGCCCGTCCCGCCTGCCGAGTCTCCAGCAGACCCCACAACAAAATGGAGGCGCTTCCCCGCGGTCCGTCCTGGGGGGGGTCAGCCAGCTGGCTGGTCAAGCAGCAGGCAGCCGGTGAAGTCGCCTTCCCTCTGGGGGGGACGCGGGTTAGCAGTCTTCTTCATCTCACTTTGCTGATTTTCGTGACACTTTGTGGTTTGGGGTTCCTTTGGCTGAAATTGTAAAAAGGGTTCAAAAGTTGTTTGGGACCAAAGAAATGATGGATGGTGAATGCGGCCGCGTTTTCTTAAGAGACAGAGATAAAAACGTGGCACGTGGAGAGGACGGCTTTTTGAAGCGCTCATTGCCTGCTCTCCAGTGAGCCCAGTTCACCTAGGTCCCTGTCACTGAGCATTGGTATGCCTGCCCCCATCACAGCTTCCAATCTTGGGCTTTCCTCTGTGGGTTTAATTTGTGAGGGTCCAGAAAGACTTCCAAGAATTTATCAGCACTTTTTGAGTGAAGTTAAGGGGCCGGTCAGTGCTAAAATACTTACTGTGCACAGCTTTTTAACTTCCTTTTCACAAAAAAAGCTTTACACAGGGATTTGCTATCGTGATCTTAGCCTGTGATTAACGAAGCTGCGGAGCCTCTCAAGCCTTCAAATGCTCTGCCCTGCTTTGCTGAGAAAGGTTTTGCGTTGGACAGAGGAATATTTTCAAGGCTAAGGAGAGAGTCTTGTGCGGGGAGTCACCAAATGACACCGTTCCACTTATCTAGGTGCAGCCCTAGAAAGTTACTTAATTCGTGTCTGAGATTTAAGTAACCACATTTTGCTAGTACTCCTAATATTTGACTATATTACCTAAAATGTGCACTCTGTGTGTGTGTATATATACATTTACAAAAAAATCTAGCCCAATAAATAGCTATATTACCCTAACAAAGCTCTAGCTGTATTTTGCTAACAGTTTGAGAATGCATGAACTTTTCTGAAAAGCAAACAAAACCAAAGCACGCTCAGAACTTGATTTCTCACTTAATTTTTTAATTTATTTCTAATAGATGAAGAAGAGATCCTGGTCCCTGGTGTTTGTGCTGAGATATTTTTTTCAGAAAAAATAAACTACCCACTTGCTTTGTTTTTGTACCCTCAGCATATGACATAATCTAATTTTACAGCAAGTTTGTATAAAACAAGTTATGTATGGAACATAAGCAGAATTGAACTCTTTCCATAAATAACTGAACTGCGAACAGTTTGGAAGGCTGTGAAAACACTGCACATTCTTTTCTATTACTTTCCATTTCTCAGCTTTTTTTTTTTTCACTGGGCTTGTTCGTAGGATTTCCCCTGAGAACTTGGTAGAGAATTTTTTTCTTCCTATGCAGATTAAACAGTTCGAGACATTTTCATGAGGTACGAGATTTTTTTCCAAAGGTGAAGTGTTAAAGTGACCTGCCACCCCTGGTGAAAAAGAAAAAGCACGGAAGATATTTTACAAACAAACAAAAAAAAAGAGTACTTGACAAAGCACTTTTAATTTATCTTCCACCCAAAGCAAAACAAAACATTAGTCTGTTTGTGTTGTGCTGCAATCAAAAATAATTTCTGGAATAGATCATGCAAATATGTCATCAAATCGTTATATACAATATTTCTCTAGTGAGGTCTACTAAAGCTTTTTCACTTCAGTAAAAGTAAAACATTCAGTAAATAGCGCTGCTTTCCATTCTGTGTTCTTGTCTCCAGCTGCGGGAAATAGTGAACATTTGGAAAGAAGGAGCTGACCCCCTGGTGTTGGGGAGGGAATTTCTGAGGTTCCAGGTAACACCTTCTCGAGCACATTCCTGGGTTTCAGAACCCAGCCCAAAGCCAGAGGTTTTAGACTGAGAGCAGTCGCTCCTGTTCCACCCCCACTGCTGCTAAGACCGGAGAGTACGTTTACTCGTTTTATCCCTCAGGGAGCGTCTTCTGCTCCCACAGCTTTGTGCTGCCTCGGGTTTCCCGTCCTTCCACATTTATCCTCTCAGTGTTCTGTCTCGATCACGCTACGTTTCCTCTCCTGACGGTTTCATCTCCCAGTTGCAGCTCCTTTATTAGTCTTACTTTACGCCAGCTTAATCGGGGTCTGAGCAGGCACTTCTAGAGATTGTGTGTAGGTTTATCTGCAATATTTCTATGAACTGTTATGTGCTACAGGTGGGTGTGTTTGTGTCAGCTATTACTAAAATTGTCTAAAAATTTCCCATTATAAGACAGTTTCCCAGTCACTTGCATCTTTGTCAAGCTAGCTCTTTGGTATGAAATTTTCCATGCCTCTGTTGTAGGCTGTTTACATTTTTCCCCAGTCATTTCCAGGAAAAATATTTTAAAAATATGTTTGATCCATGCTAAGATATTATTTTATTTAAAATGATCTAGCGGTCCCAACATTTAGAGCAGGCACTTTAAATCTGGTGTAATGGCAGGAACATGCCTTTTGCTGTTCATGCGGGTGCTCTGTCCAGATCTGGCTGAGCTATAACCCCTTGCCAAACCGCAGTTTGCACACACCGAGAGACTTTCTTAACAGCTAAAATCTACAAAGCCTTGGGTTCAACGAAAGACCAAGCCACTTTCAACACTGAATGCTGAGCAGGCTGTGTGCACCAGGTCTTCTACAGCGAGTAGGTACAGCTCACATACATACTCCCCCTCCTTGTCAGGGCTACAGAATCTCAGGGAAAACTTTCCACGGATGCTTTTAGCTGCTCGTTTTCCCAAATAGGTTCTTGTTTGGGAACCAAGAACAAGGAATTTCTCTCTTGTCCTTTTAGCGACCCTACTGCTAACACCCTGGAAGCGTGAAGGAAGAAGCTGTCTGAGTCAAATGGAAAAAAAGACAAATGCCAGACCAGGATGAGGAAAAAAATTAGATTAAGAGGAAGAGTCTCCTGAGATCAGGACTGTTCAAGGGGCAAAAAGCTAAGTCTAGAAATTGGGGAGTGGAGGCAGACACTCACTGCCCAAGAGCATTTCACCTTATATCAGCATGTTTATTTGCCAGCATGGTGTAATCCACAACATATGAAGTGTGAGTTAATGAAGACCAGGGTTACTGTTGGCTGGAAGAGCTGTCATATGTGTCTGTGGGAAGTAGCAGCACCCCTCCTGTTAGTTTTGAGGGGCAGGGACCTGGAGTATGCGTGAGGGAGACTGACTACAAAACCATGAGGGGAGCGTGGGAAGTTAGTGGGTGAATAGGATACACTGAAAGAAGGAAGAGAAAAAGGGTCTGGGAATGCAGTGGAGAAAGAAAAAAATAATTTAGATGCTTGTCTGCAAAATGGGGATTACAAGAGTATTGAAAGATTTGATAAGGAACAGTGGTAGACGAAGGCGGGACAGAAACACAGAAAAAAATCTTGAGAGTGGACACAGTATGTGTGTGGCTGGTGGGGGGGGATCCTGTGTGCAACCCCCCTTCTGGGCGTGTGGCTGCAGGGGCTCAGGGCCACCTTAGAGATAGTGTAGCTGGTAGCCTTGAAAGAAAACGCTAGAGGAAACCTCAGTGAGGGCTTGCTGCTCCTTCACCCAGGAGCTGGTTTTAAGCTGAGGCTGTCACCCTTGCTCCTGCTCTGGACTCTTAGCTGGCCTTGGCTGCCACCACCAGACCTGCTCTGCTCCCTTGTCAGTACAGCCCCTGCCCGCAGGCCCTGCCGTCATCTGTGGCTCCCGGCTCCCCTTCCCTGGCGGAGCAGCCTCCCCTCGCTGCCCCCGGCGCTACGGACTTGCCATGGACCTTTTCCTTCAGCATTACGTTGCACTAGTGGTCTCAGGAGTGGTAATGCAGTAAGATTGCTCCTTCAGCTTTGGAAGGTGTGTACCAGGTATATACCCTAACGGTCTCAAGCTTGATGATAACTCATACGACTAGCATATACTCCATTTAACCCTCTTCTCATTTAGTTTTTTAAAAACACATCAAGTGTTCTGCAAAACTCAAAGGAAAATTACTGCAGTTGCAAAGCTAAGTGTTCCTTGGATGCTGGCAGCAAAACTGGTATAAAATGTGCTATGGAAGGACCCTGTTGAGGGTCTTGTTTTCCATCTCCTGTTTTCTTCCCCCCAGCGCTGCTCATGCCTCATGAACGTCCAAACTGTGCTCTGCTTCTTAGCTGGCAATGGCTGTGTGAAGTTAAACTTTCTCTTTTCTCCTTATTGCCATTAGTCTCTTTCTTTGCCCTTTGGGATTGTGCTAATTTTTTAATGACCCAATGAAAATGCTAGTAACAGAAGTTTCCTATTTTTCTTCCATGTTCCTCCTATTTTATTTGCTTTTGCCAGTGGGGCCGAAGAAAGGAAGTGATTTTTTTTAAGTTAGTTTGGAAAAGCTGTGCCAAAATATGCTGTTCTGCTTTATTTTGTGGCCTTGTGAAAATCATGCAGCATTTTATGAAGCTTTAAATTTTAATATAAGATTCTCAAGAACGTTCCATTTGCAAACCAAGACAGATATGTAAGCACATGAACATTCAATATGGTAATCAGAGAAAAGTATTTTATCACAAATGCCTGTTTGAGACATTTATTTAGTTGCAGCCGAGTCAATTGCATTTCAGTCAAGTCTTTATTACAGGCACACTAAGAGCACTCTACCAAGCCTCAGCTGTTGACTTCTCCACACCTTTTCTAAACCAATATTTACCACCTTTACAAGAATACATTTAATTCCAAACCAGTAGCTATTTTGCCTTCTTCAAATGCTTGGTCATTTCTGTCCTTGTTCAGTGGCTCAGATTTACACTAACTGGAAAGTTAGGGTTATGCTGGTTGTTTGAGCTGGTGCAGAAACCAAGTTGTGTGCATCCAGAACCTTACCACGGCATCAGCTGCTGATGGGTTGATCAGGAAGACCAAACCAAAGAGGAAGCTGTGAATCCCCTCAATCAGCGCAGATCCTGCTTTCTGCTTTCTAGGGTGAGGTCGCACGCGCAGCTCCAGAAAAAGCGTTGTTGGCGTGGGCCTTCCTGTTGATGTGAATGAGCGTGCCACTTGTGTGTCACACAGGTATTGGTTTTACACCGAGGAAAAAGATGATTATTTTGCTCCTGACGAACGAGAGTATATTGGACTACTGCTCTCGATCTGTCTGCTCCCCGCATAGTGTTTTTTTTAATGGATGGAAAATCCTGCCCCTGCTGATTTGCCTGTCCAGGGATATGAAGACCCTTTGGCCACGTCTGAATTAGCAAAATGAACAGGGCCAGGCCAAATGCCAGAGCACTGGTTGTGCACAGTCCATGAAGTGGTTTTGTGCCAACCAGGCCTCACCAAAACAATCGGTGCCAGGCTGTGGTTGGGGAACTAGCACGGGCCAAGGCCAAGCCCTAACAGGCAGATTGCTGTTGGCCTGGTTGCAGGGATAACTGGTTTAAACCCTTGTATTGTTGTGAGATGTGCCAGGCTAGTTAGCTTCAGGGTCAGAAAATGAGCCCTGTACTCTTTTATTTACCGGTATAGACATGGCCTTTGGGTCTTGACCCCACGATGAGGTTGGTGGGAGGAGGGGAAGGGGGGTCTCTACTATGAGGACCCCTTTTGTAAGAGCCAGCTCCAAAAAGAGACTAATAATTGAGTGGTTGCTGGTCTGAATTGCTTCTGTATTTTACATTACCAAAAAAAGATAGTGGGGAGAGAATAAGAGCTCAGGTCTCCTTGTGTCCAGCTGACTACCCAAAGCGGTAGTTTGCGGCCAAATTTTTAAATATTTATTCTGCTTCTCATCCCAGGACTCTGACTCCTGTTTGGTCCACTTCAAACAGAAAAGTTTGAGCATGCTCCTCTACAGAATAATTATCAGAGTGGTGGTTGTGGCATTTTTTTAAAAAGGAAAAATAATATGTAACTTTTCATCTAATGCTCATCAAAAGCAACAGCAAAGAGTCTGGTGCAAGATGAAGGATTTATTGTAAAGCTGAATTAGTGCACAAGATCTTCAGACTTAATTGTTTAATAATTGTTAATAATTGTTTATTAGTTCAAAAGGACCACAGTCATGTTCAAATACTTTTATAGGAATTCAGTGACATATACTTGGTTAACCATTAACATTTTAATGCTTTTAAAATCAATATTTATAGCCTTTAAGAATAACAGCCATAAGAAAATGTTAGCTTAACATTAGGAACAAATTTTATGTTGTTATGACTGAGACTGGTCTATGGGTTTTATTACATTACACTGTATGCAGTTTTCATCAGCTCGAACTGTCTATCTCCTTATAACAGCTTGATTTAGGGAGTTTGAACTAGTTTCCTCAAGGAACTGCAGCCTCAAAAAATTGAATTGTTAGCTGGTAGGAAAAAAAATACAGAACATTTTTCAAAGTATACAGTGGTGAAGAAAGGAAATGATTTCTTGGAGTTGGGGGTGTAGAGTGAGAAAGTGCCTGCCTCGTGTCTGTGGGTGGTAAGCCACAGTTGGTTTATACGTTTACTTTGTTTCTTCATCTACCATTACTCCAATCACAAGAACTAATTACAGTCATTTAGGTCAGCATTTCTCTATTTTATTGAATATTGAAAAAAAAGGTAGAGAAGTTAACATGATTTAGAAGGAGCTTCTCTGCATCTCCACTGAACTAGATAATATGCAACTAGAATAATAATTTCCAAGAATTCATTTTCAATGTCACTTTTATTATTAATCACGAATTTGAAGAGTGAAACCTTAATTGATAAGCAAGGCTTAAAGTGCTCAAAAAATATTGTCTCAAAACTTTTGTTTTACTCCTGCCTTACCTCTGCCACTTTGGTTTCAGTCAACCAGAACTCATTTATACATTAGTTGCAGAAGTAAACCACATTGCTAAAGGGTGAACTGATTGAAAGTTAAGCGGATTCAAACAGAGACTGCTTTCATACAGGAGAGTCTTCCTTCATATTCCCCATACCCTTTTAAATAAATTATAAAAAGATGATGAAATAGAAGCGCGGTGTTTTAATAGATTTTGAGTTATTTTCTGACTTTCTTTAGAAGTCAATATAGTTTAAGTTCCATTGTACTTGCTATTAGAACTAATTTTGAAAATAATTAGGCAGAGTCCAAGTTAAAATGTGAGTGGGGAAGGAAGCATGGAATGGAGGTCGTCCCAAATCCTACTTATTTAATCTTTTAGATATGCAAAAAAAGTGACAGATAACAGCCAGAGATAAAAACCATGGAATTGAAAGAGAAAAAGAGGAGCTCCTTGGCCAAAGTAAAAGCTGAGCTAGGAAGTGGAGGATCAGCTCGCTGTTGGAACAGAAAGATCTCGAGACTTTTTCCAACAGATTCTGGTGTATAAATAACAAAGGCATGTCTGAGGCTCAAAATAAAGTGAACAAATCAGTTAGCTACAGAATGTCAATGGAGGCAAGGATTCTCTGTGCAATCAGGGAAGAATTACTGATGATGAAAAGGAGGGCAGAGAAACTGGAGCGTCAAAAATCTGACAATCACTGAAGGTCTGAGTAGTTTGAGTACTGGCAATATTTGGCTGCTTAATGAAGCCACTGAAGAGAAGACTCTGTGCCAGAGCCAGGTGGACATGGGGGAAGAAAAGAGGCAGGGCTGACACCCAGCAGCTAGAAGGCTGGATAATGAACTGTGGATATATAAAAAACATTCAGGTGTCTGGCATTTTTCTTGCTCAGAAACAGAGCACTGGCATCATCTGACCGATGCTGTGAAGTTATTAGGCTTAATAATACAGGCTACTAAAGTGCAGAGCTAAATCCTTTGCTAGAAAAACTCCACTGCCGTGAATGGAACTATCAAAGAAATTATTCTGGCCCACCAGTACTGCAATTTATATAGACTGATGCATGTTCAAGTAGCCAAGTGAGTAACTTCTAGCTTAAAACCCTGACCTCTTCCCCAAGCAGTTCGTCTGTACTTCAGCAACACATCCTTCATCTAAGGAGCTGAAAGCTGCTCTTTGTGTGTGCTTCTTTACCGTGCTTCAGTTTTCATGTGATAAAGTATCCCTTCCTAATCCTAGCTCTATTTTAATTTATCAAAACACATGGACCCGAGTTTCCTACTCCTCTTCTATTACCAAGAGATGAAAGTGGAAGTGACACAAATCAGTGGAGAGACTTTTCCACCCTTACATATACGATTGATTATTCATAGTGGGAAATTTTACCTGATAAGTAAGTGTGGAAGAATCTAGTTCTTTGGGAATTATTCTGATGAAAGCACATTCATAGCTCTATTCATATATCATTTTCAGGTTATTTATTAGCAGTGGCTACTTGTGACCCTAATTAAAATAATAGTTGCAGCTGACCCAAAAGTAATGGAATAATGATCATTTCCTGTGGCCCAGTTTCATGAACGCATTATCCTCCTTTAAACCTAGATCTCTGCACTGGGAACAATAACATACCGACGCTGTCTGATGAAATCAGCCTCAATTGCCATGACCTTTGGTTTACTCAACCTTTTTCTTCCATCATTAATTATATGTGCATTATAGTTACTGCAGAGGAGAGGATTTAATCATTATTAAAAACGTATCAAACTTGCTTTCTTCTGAAGAAAGAGGAAAAAATAACAGACAAGCCTGGAAAGAAGTAAAGAGGTAGAGCGTTCATGAGAGAGAGGAAATCTGAATCCTCTACAGCCTCAGTGAAAAGATACAAAGCAAGTAATGTGTAAGATGTTCTTGGAAAAAGCAAAATATATGTGCTGATATACATCGGGTTAGTACTTGCTTTGAGTTTTTTTTTCCCTTGCATAATGAAGTGTAACATCAATAAAAGATTACAAACTGACAATCTGCTGAAAGATAATCAGATTTACAGTAGTTGCAACATGGGAAGTAACTGAGTTCTTGCAAGACACCAACATCCTTTTGTCCTGACCTAGAGGGTCTGTTCTCACAAATAAGAGTATAATTTGGAAGTGGAGGTAGCCTAGATGACGACACCTGTCTCAGATGTGGGTCTTTGTTCTTTTCCAATATCTGGTCTCTTTATATAGGGGCACCTTCCCATGCATCGATATTTGAGCCATTCACTAAGCTGGAATGGCCACTGAAAAAATGCATTCTGCCTCAAGCTGATTCTGGCACAAATGATGCCTCCCCTCACTGTGAACTGGCCTGGGGAATGGGCATGGCTGAAGCACATTTTTTTCAGCTAGATAATTTTTACAGACGGATGATTTTTCAGCTAGGTAAGTCCCATGGTTGTGGTTCACTGTGCAAGTGAGTGAGAGGGAGCTGGGTGGGAAGAGGGGAGAAACAATCCCACTTGTCATGTCTGATTTAGTCCCTGGCTTGCCACGTTCATAAGGTAGGAACAGAGCTATTGAAGGCTGTTGTGGACACAGCAGGCTCTGAGCTGTGACAACGGCATGATGAGACAAAGACTCCGGTGAGAGAATGTAACAGATCTCTTACTTCATTCTTTCATGATGCAGCTGCTACTCAGTTTCCCTTTCAAGTAAGACAGTGTAGCTCTGTAACTTAACGAGAAGACTTCTTTAGGATACCTTAAAACTGTGCTTCAGTGCTCGTTCAACAAAACAGTCCCCAAACAGGGTCACAGAACGGTTGAGTTTGGAAGGTACCTCTGGAGATCACCTTCGAGCTCCTCCGCTCAAAGCAGGGTCACCTACAGCAGGGTGCTTAGGGCCATGTCCAGTGGGGTTTTGATATCTCCAGGGATGGAAACTCTGCAATCTCTTCGAGGAACCTGTGCCAGCATTCAACCACCCTCACAGTAAAAATGTTTTTTTATATTTAAATGTAATCTGCTGTGTTTCAGTCTGTGCTCATTGCTGCTTGTCCTGTCACTGGGTACTACTGAGAGGAGCCTTCTCCAAGCTAAATAACCCCTGCTTTCTTAGCGTCTCCCTGTATGATAGGTGCTGCAATCCCTTAATCATCTTAGTGACCCTTTGCTGGACCTGCTCAACTTATTATATAGATATACAGGACTATAACATCACAGTGAATAGTCACAGCTGACAAGTACTTTTTAGAAACATCTGCCTTTCCCAGGTGACAATCTCCTGGTCGAAGTGCATGCTTCAAATATTTGACATTGTTTAGCAGCCTGCAGTGCCCTTCTTACACTTCTAAATGTACTGGTAACCTTCGCTGCTTCAGCACCTGACATATATAGAAGTTAACTACAGTGTTGCCTTTTCCAGCTTCTCTTCAAACACTGACTGTTTCTAGGAAAACTTAAAAACTGCCAAAAATATTTCTTCTCTACCAAGTTCCTTTGAGCCTGCAGAATTTTATCAAAGATTCAGTTTTACTTTTGAAAGGAGAAGAGAAAAAACTTGATTTCCTGGCATCAGTGAGCTCCTCTGTGCAATGAAAGACCCTTTAAGGCAGATTTATAGCTTGCAACAATATTGTCTGAAGAACAGGTCGTTCTGTGAGCGTATCCCAGGACTGATGGGAGTTGTAAACTTCAGATGCATTCTACAAAAGGGGACAGACATAAAGAAAAAACAACAAAACTATCTATCCCTTTTCTCCTTATAAGTCATGCTAGCTTTGATATGGGTTTTCGCAGGGAAAGACCTGGGTTGCTCTGCTCTTTCTATGAGACAAACCCCAGAAAGAGCCTGCGCAAAGACTGAAAATTGTCTTAGAGAAATGAGAGGCTTCGTAAAGATTAATCTCAGATATAAGAGTGTTGTAAGAGCTTTTCGTTTGCTCTTAGCGCAAAACTGGGTGGAATGGTTGATAGATCAGGTAGCTACGCTGCCATTCAAAGGGACCTGGACAGGCTGGAGAAATGGGCTGAGACGCATCCTCTAAATTCCACAAAGAGAAGTGCAAAGTCCTGCGTCTGGGAAGGAACAACCCCATGCACCAGCGCATGCTGGGGGCTGACCAGCTGGAAAGCAGCTTGGCAGTAAATGAGCCGGGGGACCTGGTGGACACCAAGTTGAACATGAGTGAGCAATGGGCCCTTGTGGCAAAGAGGGGCAACAGCACCCTGGCGTGCTTTAGGAAGAGCATCTGGAATGCTGGATCCAATTCTGGGCTTCCCAGTACAAGAGAGACATGCTGGAGTGAGTCCAGCAAAGGGCCACAAAGATGATTAAGGGATTGGAGCATCTGCTGTATGAGGAGAGGCTGAGAGAGCTGGGACTGTTCAGTCTGCAGAAGAGAAGGCTCAAGGAGATCTGATCAATGAGTATAAATATCTGATGGGGAGAAGACAGAACCAGGCTTTTCTCCGTGGTACCCAGTGAAAGGACAAGAGGGAAGAGGCGATGGGCACAAGCAGAAATACCGGAGATGCCAGTTAAACATTGAAGATGATTGAATGCTGGCACAGGTTAGCCAGGGAGGTAGTGGAGTCTTCATCCTTGGAGATCATCAAGATTTGACTGGAGCAAGCCCTGAACACCCTGCTGTAGGTGACCTTCTTTTACTCCCTGCTGCAGGTGACCTTGCTTCTAGCAGAGGAGCTGAACTAGTTGATCTCCAGAGGTCCCTTCCCACCTCAGCGATTCTGTGATTCTGTGATCTATGAAATGAGGCAAGTTGTGTACAAGATATCACAGTAGTTATGACAAAAATCCTAACCTAAGTCAAAGACAGGATATTGAAAGAAATTTGTTTGACTCTGAAAAGATTCATGGATTAATTTAACATTAAAGAGAAGGGAAAGGAAAATGTTAGCAAATGGAGGGAAAGAGGGAAATGTGTCAAGGTGGAAACACCTGGCAAGGCAATATAGCAGCAACGAGACTGTCCTGTAATAAACATGGGGTGTAATACACACTAAATAAAGGGGTACTGCAGAGGATGGACAGCAGAAGAATGTATGTTACAAAACCAGAAATACATAGTCTACATAAAGTAAGTGTTTAATAATAATGAAACAGTAATGAAACTACTTAACTCAGATAGTGCCTGTCTTCCGTAGGTCTCCAGGCACTTTCACAGAAGCAAAACCCAAGCATCAACACACAGCTGTGAGGAAAAAGACTTGATGGAGAAGCAGAGCATTTTTCTAAAGGAAGCTGTGTTACAGACTGGTTTTACCACTGGAAATAATACATAAGCAAAAAGTGAGTTGCAACCTAGAAAATGGAGCTAAGCACAATCAGAGCCACCGCAAATTGTACAAATCATTCAACATTAAAACTGAAACCTTAGCCCAGACTCTGCCCTGAGGGCAGATACCTGCAGCTTATCTGGAGCTGTATGTAGCTGCATGGGCTCATCTGGGTGGAACATCTTGCAAGATCAGTGCTCACGTAAGGCTGTGTCAAAATTAAGAAAAGTGAGAAAAATGTAAGTTCTTCTTAACTTAGGTTAAGAACTCATCTGGCCAAGTCACTTGGGCCACTCCATGCTGTCCAAGTTGAGTTTGTAATGGTGGAATACAGTATAGAGTTAGTGCAATTGAAGTGCATTGTGCAAATTTGAACTGATCAAGGAAGTATGAAATTGTCTCCTGAATTCAGACCATGGTTTTAAACTGGTCCCTCAAAGATACTTTTGGGAGCAGAGGCGACCAGTGTGGCTATCTTGTTCTTTGTCTTTCAATTAAAAAAATATAGAGAAGTTGGAAAGTCCTTTCTTTTCGGTGCAGTGCAGAGCAGAAAGCTTTCAAAAAAATTATTTTCATGGAGTAGGAGACTGTTTCCTTCCTCAAATCTGCTCACATAAAACAGTGACGTACCGTATACTGTGGTATGTAGGTCTAATTTTGTTACCAGGAAATATATTCGTCATATAAGCCCTGTTGGAATAGAGAGAACAGTGTATCTCAGGACCAACAGGCTCCATGTCTTCTTATGAAGACCTTTCTCTGCCTTGTGGTCAGTTGGCTTGGGGTAGCCAAGCCCAGGTCTGTGTTATTAAACTCTCTAGATTCCAAACAGTGGCCAGATACAACCTCATAATTGGAAACGGCATCCCCCTCCTCCCCGCTAACTCCTGAGCTGTGCCCTAGAATTGATGAGGAAAGAGCTAATCGGTTCAGTGTTTGTGTAGACGATTAAGTTCCTGTCTTCACACTCATCTTCTGGCACTGTGTAGTTTACTGCTGCATGTGTATCCGTATGTTTCTCATCACAGTATCCGAATGCCTCGTAACCATTAATGGATTTTATTTCTTATGACAGCCATGAAAGAAAACGAAGCATTTTTCTAATTTTACAGATATCTATTTTCTTATTGTTACTGATGGCCATATGCCTGAATTGGAAAGTGAACTACTATCACTTATTTTTTAGCCTAGTAGCCTATTCATGAGACTATTCTTTGTTATAAAGTAAAACCTTAAAAATATAAGCAAATTAAATTTGATTATACAGATTTGGATGTTAATTAGGTCGTAGCAAAGCTGAAAAAACTTAACATTTAAAGGTTCACTATAGATCACAGAGATCTGTATAAATAAAACACCAGCTTTGAATGCTGCTCTGAGAGAACATCTGAGCACATCACATGTAGAATTTTATGTTTAAGAAAGTGTTCAGCTTTGCATTATGCCAAAGGAAATCACAGATCTAATCTGATAAAATAAGCACAACCTTCTGCAGCTTTCATCACCTTCCAGCTGCGAAAAAATATGTGTAAATATATTTACACATTTTGTTGTAACTTCTACACCACTGATTTACTATGTCCTCATATGCTAGGTCTTTGGGTTCTCTATGGGGATATTGTAACATCAGATTATGATCTGATTTGAGGTAAAACCCCCAGAAGTATGATATAAATTTCAAAAAATTGTAAAATTTACAGTGCACTAAACACAAACATGCCCAACACAAGATGTCTTAAGTGAACAGGATTGAACGCCATTATAATTACATGAAATAATCAAGAAAATTGGGGTGAATATTTGACCAGTTTTGAAGAAAAATGTCAATTTTAAAAAAGGAGAGTATTCCAAAGTTATTGATTAGGTGTAACGTAATAGATACACTTACTTTTACTTACTAAAAGTAAGTAAATTCACTGCCCTAAGTTCATCACAATCAAGTGTTCATTTGGAGTGTTTCATGAGAGTAGTTCAAGAGTCCTTGAACGACTGAAGAATTTTTTTGATGGCTTAAGAAGGTCCTTTTTATTTATTGGTTACTGCTCTAAGATGATTATCAGATAAGATCAGTGTTCTCCTAGTTGTACGTGCTACACTATGTAGCAGTGCTATTTGTTACTTAGCATCCTTCTAGTGAGTTACTTTTGGTACTTACAAAAATATTAGCCTCACTCTAGGGACACAGAAATTAAGACATGAAAGAATAAATTGTACAGCATTGTTCAGTGATTCAGTGACAATATTAAACGTAGAACCAAATGGAATTTGGGGAATCCATTCTGCCTGTTAAAAATTCTCACTCTCATGGGAATCAGATTCCCTCACTGTTTCCCTTTTATAGCAGGAGAATAAAACCATCCCTTAATGAAAGACTTCAGAGAAAAGAATTTTTCACAGAGTTTGTTAACCGCAACTCTCACTGCTTTTCTAAAAAAAAATTGCCAATCTGAGGAAGAGTCAAGAAAGCCTAGAGAACTGTCTTTCTCAGCATGCCATTTTCTTAGTATAGGTGGCAAATACTGGGATTCACATGATCCAGCTTGATGCCATGCTGTGTATGCTGCTTACGAGCAGAGGAAAATTAATTGGAAACCTAACCCCAATGAGGAGTTTTCTGTAACTCCTTAACAGACTTAGATACAGAACGCTTCCCACCCTTCATTATAGCCCTTGCCAGGTCTGGATATCTAACTCCACTTATAAATTCCTCTGCCATTCAACCATAAACTGACACCTAATAAGGGGAGACAAGTCTCCTAGAGCTCTGCAGAGCCATCCTATTGTGCTGCGCCAGACCTGGGAACATCTAAATAACAGATATGCTAACACAGCTGGAAATCTGAAGAAAAAAAGGATTCCTTTTTTTCTTTTGTTTAACTAACCAGTCAGCAACTATGAGGGGGCAAATAGCAAAAATAAGGAAAGGAGGAGATAAAGGCTTTATCCCTTCATTATCTCTATGGTCAGAAAAAAAAAAAGTCTGTTAAAAACAGAAGAGACTTTCAACTGAGCCTGCATCCTCCTGCACCGGTTCATCCTTCAGGCTCTGTTCATGAAAGCTGAACTGTAGCTGTGCAAGTCTTCTACAACTTTAGTTTATTCAAGGGGACCTAGATCTTAAAGCTTCAGCGAAGCAGGTAGAGAATAGGTGAATTTCATTATGTGGGGTGAATTCTTTTTCTTGCTTGTTTTCTTCCTACCTGACACCTAAGTGTCAAGTCTGTTTGTGTAAGGGTTAATGTAATTAGAGAAAAAATCAAAACCCACAGTATCTTCAGTAAAGAGTTTATAATTCAAAATAAGAATGAAGATTGATAAGAAGGTATCAGGTGACAATGAGATAACAGTGATCACAGCACACCAGTAATCTAACTGTTGTCATATTTTCTGCAGGCATTATGGAAGACGTGTAAGGGACCTATCTGAAAAAGAATAATGAAATGGCCTTGCAGTAGAGAGCTGCTGCTGCGTGCAAGGAACAGCATGTGAAGAATCACAAAGTTTTTTTTGTTTTTTGTTTTTAAGTAATTTTAATAAATAGGCAATGTAGAGCCTGACCTGAGACAGGAACTGACATCTTACTAACAAATGACTTCATCACTATAAATTGGGTTCAGTGGGGAGCGGTATGTGGAACGGCAGTCGAGATGTGACAGTACTGTCCCCTCCCAGAGGTGGCAGTCCTGTCACCCGCTCTCTCCTGCATGAATGCTCCTGCTGAATCCTTGCTGACACAGAAGAAAGTAGACTGGGAGCAAATCAAACTCTTTGAAATGAAGCTTCTCTCTCATTCCCCCTTCCTCCCCCACCCCAAGGCACTCCTGACATCCTCCAAATTTTGTGTGAAGCTAATTGTCCCTTTGCTCCAGGGACTCCATCAAACAATGGTGCTATTGTCTCAGCCTTCCGATATGTCTACCCCAGGACTCGACAAGGCAAGTGAAGAGCCTTTCTTCAACATACTTTGAATAAATGAAATAATCTTTTTTCCCTTTCCTACTCACATTTTGTGTTAAATGAAATTGGACACTCTTTCTCCTGACTTTCACTGGTACTCACCAAATAAGTCTGTTCTTTGAATAGCCAGCAAGCCATTATGCAAGCAATGTGCAAAATACCCGATGGTTGCTAGTCAGTTCACTTTTGGCCAAAAAACTCTACCTAACCAGGAGAAGCCTAGCATTAGACCTGCTCTCCTGTCCTCTTGGAACCTCAAACAAAACCACAACAGAGCACAAAGTAAATGAAACTTGGGACAACCATTTGCTCTGTGCATGAAATACACCAAAGTACTTAAGGCAAATTTCCAAGGAGTAAAGTACCATCGTTCTGCTGACTTCTGAACGAATTCATCTATCAAATGTGACCTGCATTACAGATTATGTCCTGACCTTTGAAGCATCACCACAGCTGTGCTCCCGTTGGACAATTCAAAGCTCTGGTTGAAGTAAGGAAGGGCTGGAGACAAGACTTTCTCTGTGAAAAAGACAGAGAGATAGAGCAAACTTCCAGAGGAGAGGATGATCCAGACTAGGAAATACCACCAATCCTTCTCTTTTAAAGACATCTTTCCATCGTTTGTGACACTGATCAATGCTACCTTCAATTATTTTTTTCTTCAAAGCGAGTGTTAAAGAACTTTTTGTTCTGCTGTTGTCTGATAACTGTTTCACCTAGCAATAAAATGCTACAGGAATTAGGTTTTCCAACTGCCAAATTGTTAATTTCAACAGGAAATGAATTGGTGAGCAGTAATATGTATCATAACTGTGAAATTATTTTCTATAGTCAGTCTAGTGTCAGATTTTTGCATACTCTTGAAGCTAGTCTTCAGCTCTCCTTCATAAGAAACAAACAGAAAATCCCTCAAATTTTTTTGAACTTGCAGGAGGTTGGAGGATTTTTTTGAACTTGAGGAGGTTGGAGGATTGGTGAAATTTACTGATAATTAAATTTACTGATAATTCTCCTTTATTTTTACTGTTATGTGGAAAGTCACTTTCAAATTCACATTAGCAAAACTCCTAAGTTTCCTACTTGCAACTTCTGCATGACATCAGTGTCTATGCTTGTGCAGTTAGCCAGTGAAACTTTCACTAATGATCCTGGCTGAAAGGTAAGCCCACAAAATCAGCCAGAAAAGCAAAAAGAGGCTGGCCAAGTCCGGCAATATGAAGACAATCTTTCTTCTTCCCTACAGGCCTGCATCTCGGCTGTGGAAAGGCTGTCCAAAAAATCTGAAAACCTGTTCAAAAATTGTTCAAAAAACTGGATAGGTCCTACTCTCCACCTGTATGGAACAGTAGCTCAGCTATTAGGATGAAGTGTGCCCTTGCTCAAGAGAGATGGTACACACCACAAGGCACCCTGTGATGTCACCTGTGTGGCCATGGAGGGGACATAAGCAAGTGGGATGGAAAACCTACCTCGACGCTAAAGCCACGGGTACATGACTTGCAAGGAAAAACAATTAGAAATGAAGGTTCTTGCAGAAAAATTGCTGCTCAAATTTACAGCGGGCAGTTCCCCAGACAAAGTAGAAGGGCTGATTTTACTTCTGATTCTAGGGAATGAAATTCTCCGAAAAGAAGTGTCGTGGTTTAACCCCACAGCTGGCAACTAGGACCCAACAGCCGCTCACTCACCCCTCCCCTTCCCCCTCCCCAGTGGGACGGGGAGGAGAAATGGACAAAAGGGGAAACTCCCGGGCTGAGATAAAGACAGTTTAATAAAACAACAAAGGAAAATACTACTACTACTTCTGACTATGCAAAACAAACAATACACAATACATTTTTTTTCTCACTGCCTGATGACCAATTGCGTAGCCGGTCCTCGAGCAGCAATCACGGAACAGGGAACTTGTGTATTTCATGAATTTTGAGGAACTCCCAAAAGAAAGACTGAAGTCACAGAAAAGTTAAAACTCCAGGAAAAAAAAAGGAATCACAGAAAAGAGGATTCCTGCCCCCCAGTCAACCCCCGTTTATAAACTGAGCACGATGTCCATGGCATGGAATATTTCCACCAGCCAGCTTGGGCTGGCTGCCTGGCTGTGCTCCCTCCCAGCTCCTGCACACCTGCTCGTTAGCTGAACATGGGAAACTGAATAAAGTCCTTGATTTCTTGGCAACAGCTAAAACTATCAGTGTTATCAACATTCTTCTTGTACTAAATCCAAAACACAGCAGCTACTGGGAGGAAAACTAAGTCTGTCCCAGCCAAACCAGGACAATATTTTAACCTGTATTATGTCTGCACTTATGGACTTCTGTGGGAAAGTGTTGAAATACATATAACTCAAAAACCAAGTATATGATGTGTTTTTTTCCTCAGCTAAACTGCTTTTCATCTCAGTCCCCTTGGAGAAACTTGTATGTCTACAAGATGCCACCTGGAAGGCTTCTTACTTTGGTCTTTGAGATGAAAAAAAGATATGAACAATTATTCACAGATAACTCTTCCCTGACCACATGTTTGAGAAGATCCAGTTGTGCTGTTGAGCACACCACCTGCACAGATTCATGTGTACGCAGGCACTTAGGGAGAGCTGCTAATTTACACTTCATGGAACATGAAGGGAGGAGAAAACAGCATGTGTTCTAGGGAGACACAAGGGAATGGAAAGCTCAGTGCCTTTAGGATGTCAAGGTAATGTGCTCGGAGGTCCGCACATGTTTGCAAGACACAGTGCTTGTCTTGCTGCCCTCTTGCTAGTTGTCCTCTCAGGCAATTCTGTCAGTTCCACAGTTTTCCCTGCATCCCTGAATTAGCCAGTGTTTCCACCTCACTGACGGTAAATTGCATTGCCCTCAGCGCCTGTGGGGACATGATTTAGCTCGTACATATATTTCCAATATGATTATTTAAGATACTAATATACAAATGAGCTCAAGAATGGAATAAACTGCTGGGCTCTTTTCTAGGACCTCTTTTAGTGCCATATTTGGAAATCAGAATCTCATAGGACTACATTTAAGATGCTCTTTTTCCATTTAACCAGATTACTTATTCCATAACCCTATCTTCCACTAATACACATTATAACAACTCTATGCATACATCCCAGGCTATTAAACTGTGGGCTGAGGATTCAGTAATTGCACAGATTTGTTCAAAAGAAAGCTGAGGCAGTAAAGCCTAGCTGACTGAAAGCTGGTGTAGACCTCTAACTAAGTCTAAGGTTGTGCTGGCAGCAATATTACTTTGAGCTTCAAAAACTTTAAGCTTATATGCTACAGAGGGGAAAATGCTTAACAAGTGCAGATCTACACAAGCTCATTGGCCAAGCTCTCAAGTGGTTACAAAGTAAAAACAGCTTCTTTGCCTTGTATGATTTTAGATAGTGTAGTGCTATTCTCGTCAGGCTCAGCAACATACATGCTCTGACAGGGTTTGAAGGAAGGAGAAATATGAAAACAGAAGAACATATGTGTGATGAATAGATGGAAAGAAATAGGACAAACTTGTTCTCACTGCTCAGCTTATTGGTCTTTCAGGATATTAAATACATAAACTTTTTGTGGCTGCCCAGAACTTGCTACATTGATGCCCATTCTTTTGTAACTCACTTACTAAGGGTCTAATTTAGCAGAAATAAGGTCCATAGCTACATAAAGTCAAGCTTTTTCAGTGTCATTACCAAAGTGATTCATCAGCTTAGTTGGCCTGGCTTCAGAACTATTAATTCCTGAGACATGGTTGTGAGTAGAGACTTTGTTAGAACATCTTTTCTTCCTGTGAAACAGTAATCTCCAAAGTCAAAACTCACCTTACGCAGCTGCTGAAGCTATTTTTGTAAATCCAAAGTTAATCCAGCTCTGAGCTACAGTAATGATGATATATCCCTTTAACAACAGGCATGGAAGCCTTACTCTGTTCTTTTAAAACAGTCCCTGGCGCGTATTCAATTGCACATCTCGGATATCTCACAGGCCAGTATCTGACGCGGTGCTATCATACTTCCTCAAAGTTACCAAGTAGTTCAAATAAGGCAAAGATCCAAAGGAAAGATTTTTTTTGATAAAGCCAACTTGAATTTTCATTTCTGTTTATGCTCTAGTTAATGAACATTAATTGACTAAGATGATTAAGATATTATAGACTGGACAAATACATTTTTGATTAACCATGTCTAAGAAGCAAATGTTTGAGTAATGGGATAAGTATGTAAACAGTGTTTGCACTATAATTTATAATTGCATTAATTAACACACATTAAAACAGACCAACAGTTTATGAAACTGCCAGAGGAAAGTCATTATATAATGGGCAATGCAAATTATGGCCTGGCAGTAATTTACAATTAAGTCTGTAATTAACTAGGTAATTAACTGTTGGGGAACAGAAAATAAGTATGATTTTACTAACTTCAACGTAAAGCGCAATATCCTCATCTCAAGGAATGATCAGCATGATTCACTAAAGCACGTAAAGCATCTAGCAATACTTAGTATATTCTCCCGCTCTTGTCCACAGGCATTTTAGAGCCAGAGTTGTATCCAGCACTGTGTGTTTAACAGCCTTGGATGAACTTTTTTCCAGGAACTTCTCTAGCTGCTTTTTGAACCCATCTATACTTTGACCTACTACAATGTCCTGTGGCAATGAGTTCCAGTTTCCTATGTGCTGTCTGAAATGATTCTTCCTTTTGTTCATATTCAGAATGCTGCCTGGAAATTTCACTTGATGCTCCATAATCACTTTGTGTGCATCTCTTCTGTGCTATTCCTGACTTTACAGAGCTCTGTTATACCTTCCTTCTCACCCCCTGCTTCGTCTTTGAGTACCTAGAAACTCGTCAGATGGGAGCAGTTTCACGACTTCGACCATTCCTGACATCCTTTTATATCCTTTCTGAGCTGGGTGAAGTGGCAGAACTGCCCACAATATTCAGTGGTGCAATGATGTTTTCTGTTTGTTCTCTCTTCTCTGTCGATATACCCAGGAAAACGGATCATTCTCCCATGCAAATACCACGGGGCATCATTGCTGCCTGCTCTTGGAAGAGACAGTGCCTGCAGGGAGATCATGCCTTGTGGGAGGCTTGGGATTCCTTCTACCAGACCTAGTGTGGGACTTTTTTCAGGAGTCATCATCAGCTCTTCAAAATAAAATGAACTCACATTTCATCCATGAAGGAATGGGCTTGCTGGTCCATTAATTAAACAAACTAGTAGTTCTCTGGGGCTAAAAAAACCAGCTCGTGTTGGCTCTGGTTTCTAAATGAGGGTGGCATATGTACGCCCTGCTGGAAATGGTGCCTGGCCTTGGCCAGTTCCTGAGCTACGACTGGAAGTTGCTTGGGAGAGGTGTGCCTGGGTAAAAACTCTTCTAAGAACTCCTTCAACAATTCAGGAATACAGGCACTTCAGTTCCAGTGCCCAGCAACAGTCCCAGGCACTGATTTACTTGTAGACAGGGAAGCTCAGGGTGGGTAAAGTTGGTACAGCGGTGTGTGTGCTGAGTGGATGCAGGTCTTCCCAAATCCATGAAGTTGTATTTGCTCTGTATTTGGAGCAGGAGAAAAATGTCCAGAAATTAGATGAGTCCAGCTGCTTTCTTCTACTGCATACCTAGAATATCCAGGAGACATAACAGCATGAGAGAGCAATGCTTAGGCTTGAGAAACAAAAGATACCTCTTATTTATATAGAACACATATTTGAAGAAGGAGATGATTCATTTTAATATGCAATTAAGTATTTATAGGGTAATCCAGGAATCAAGATCAGGTGATTGCAGAGGAGAGGGAAGGATCGCCCCTGATTTAAGATTAGGAATAATCAGGATTAGATACAGACATTAAATGGTTGGAGTACACAAGTTCTGCAGAGTTAGCATATCCAGAAATCAGATTTTGCTTAATAACACATTAAAGAATTTTTAACTTACATACCCATATACAAATCTGGCCTTGCATGGGAACAGATATCTCCCTAATACTCTATTTAAATATTTATAGAAGGGCATAATTTATATGTAAATAGATAGATATTAATTTCTTTATGGCTGGATTCTGATTCCCTTACTCACAAGGAAGAATATTTTTCTCATTATCTGATGCCCTTGCTATAAATAGAAAACTGACAAAAAAAAATATTATTTAACCGCTGTTCCAGTTTTATTGAGGGGATTTTTTTTAGGGACAGAGACAAAAACCCCAACATTTCTCTTGCATATACATGGCTGCATCTACCTTTGTAGATGGATATGTTTAGATGATAATTTTTGTTGCTTGATTAATTATTTAGGTATGGTATGAAAATCAAAGTTTCAGATTAAAATAGCTATTGTCTGCTTTTATGAACAGTCAGAAACTAGGTCATTGCAAGAACTGAAAACATCCTAGTGGTCTGTCATAAGTCTGTCATATTCTATATTTTTATGTGTAGGTAGTACAGTATATTGTTAATGTGAGATCCGGCATGTCTTATTCTAGCACAGCCTAATTTAAGTTGTGTCAGCTGTGAAATTTGCCAAGGGAAGTGGAAGCCAAGCACAGTGCAAGTGCTAGGCTGCCTTAGCAATTTTTATGTGACAGCTTGGATGGCTCTTGACCTCACGCCCTAAACCTCCTTGCATATGCACATGAAATTTTCAGAACTCAAGGTTTCTGCTCTGTCCCTCTGGGCAGGCTCCACAGAGCACGGTCCTGGTGCTCCATGCAGCCCTGCGACGTAGTCAGGACGTGTGGCCTGAGCAAAGGGCTCTGCTGGTAGTGTTTTGTTCATGGGAAACTCATTCCAGTCCCTGGAAGACAGCGACAGGCAATAAATCAAACTCCTCTGTAGCACTTATCTCCCTGCAGCCTTCTGCTGCTGCTATTTGCTGGGCATTCCTGTCTTCTGGTCCCACATGGCCGCTAACACCATGGGCATACCGTGCCCTTGCTCTTTGCTGTCAGGTGCCCTGTCTGGCATCCCATGCATATTACAGGCAGCAGCTCGCTGGAGAGTGTCACTTTTCCTCGCTTCTGTAACTCAAGTTACAAATAACCAACGTGTGAGAAAACTTTGCCAAATGGTCTGTGGCTGTGTGCCACTTTTTGGCTAAGGCTACGTCTTCTAGCACATTACCATAGCTGCTTTTACCATAGCTTCCTTTTCCTTGGGTTAATCTTTTTACACACACATGGTCTTCAGAAGAACTGACCTATAAATGGGGAGGATTTTTCAAAAGTGTACAAAGTAGACCATTCATCTCACTGATTTCTCTTAGGTGGCCCCAAAGAGGGAAATGAGTAACCGCCTAAAATAATAGCTGAGAGTGATGTAAAACATTCTGCTTCTTGTCCTGCACACCCTTTCCTCTCTTCCCAGGATCCACGTCCCCTCCTTGCTCCGAGGAAGTTAATGACATGATGACATAAACAAGGGTGACAAGACTGGGTATTCTATACAGCTATTTTTCCCAACCATATATATATATTTTAGATGATTAACTCTTCATTTACAAAGTTGCTTTCACTCATAAAGTTAAATTCTTTGGCAACAGATACAACCCAATGACAAATATCTCTGACAAATGATAGACATTATAAGAAAGAAAAAATACTATAACAAGGAATAATAATAGAATTATCATTTATTATCATTTTTACTTGTGCTCTGGTGCTCAAGGTTTGTCAGATGTTTAGACAGTAAAAGAGAATGAATGATCTTTCCTCTCAAATCTAGATATGTCAAATCACCCTTTAAAATTGATGCTCACTCAACCTCCCCCTGTCCTATGTTTGCAAGCCGTGGTACCAAACAACCAGCTACCTCCAGGACATATCCCCAAGCTAACCTGCATCTGTTTTCTGGCTTCGGGGTCCCATAGGCCAGGTGCAGCTGAAAGGCCAGCCGACCAGCTGCATCTGTCAAGGAGGACAAGGGAGGCCACAACTTTGAGGAGCAACCAGCAGTATGTGCTGGAAAACAGAGTCTCCAGCTACAGTTTTGCCCCTCAGCAGGTCCCTTGTTGCATGATACAGTGCTTCAAGGGGGGAGCGAGCCACAGGAACCTTGTCATTTGTCCAGATTCAGGAGAAAAAAGTGGCCAACTAAGATGTCGACAGGTCTGAAAATTTCAAAGTCCAGATATGGATTTCATGGAGTACAGGAGAACATAAAAAAGAAATCTGGAAAAACAGGTTTTCACAGTCTTTTGGAAGCTGAGATCAGGATAATGCAAATAATCCTATCCTTCCATGGCCTTGCCATGAGCTGTTAAAAAGAAACCTTATCTTAAAGTACACATCATCCCCATTTGCCTGGCTAGCTCTTTAGACACACTACTAACCCCCATCCCGTCCTCTGGGAAACACTCTGGTGCAAGAAGGAAAACCAGCAGAAAACCAGTAACTCTGCATGTCTCACTGGTTTTGGGTTGGTTTCTTTTCTGCCCGTGTGTGTTCTGTAGGCCCAAAGTGGTACTGGAAGCTGTTGCAGAGGAGAAGGGTGAGGGTAGCGGTTGTGGGTGGGCATGTTTTTAAAATCCGAATAAAGTGGCAGAATAGGAAGATAAGGAATGTGATTCGTAAGCTTAGGAATGCAGGGCAGGAAATGGATTGTGAATTAGCGTCTTGCCATGGGGGGAAGGTATACATCGTCTGTCATCATCACTGTCAATGGTTAAAACTGATGCTGAGAGAAACATCGATCTATAACTTTGTCTTAAAATGTTGAAACTAGAAAATCATGTACTGAGAACAGCTGAACAAGTGAATAACGTTTAAGAAGCTGATTAAGCATCAGGGAAGGAAAGAAAACTCTTTAATGGAGTACAGTAACTCTGTTAGCTGTTTTCAATGAAACTTGAGCTCAGGTTATACTGACTAATGTAAAGTTACCCACGAAACCAAGTGCTCTACAAGCTTCTGGTGTAAGAGATGGGGAGATACACTAACCAATTTTGTGATGTGAACAAGCTCTATAGATGGCAAATTCTAATAGAACGTGTTTAGGAATGTTGAAAAATATAAATACAATTAACTGATTGGTCTGAAAACTTGATTTTTGTATGTTGGAAGCATTGGACTTTCCGCAGAAAGTATCTATTTCAGATATATTTTTAGATAAATTCCAGTATTTCATTGTCTTGCTGACATTTTGTATTTCTCCAGTGGTACTCATTACAAAATAATTGATGAGTACTAAATCAATGTATGTTAACTCCTGAGTCTATGATTCTATATCCCTTGTGACTGTGGTAGTAGTCAATATGTCTAGTTGCTTTTCAGAGAAGAAAGCACACAGGAAGGAACTGATTTTGTACCAAAAACCAGACACATTCCAGACAAATTACAAGACAGAAGTTGAAAGAAACAAGAAATAACAGCTTTTCATCCTTTACCTTTTTAATATTTGCAATGGATTACTATAAGTAAAGGATGCTGTTATAGAAAGTGATGTATCAGGAAGCAGCTTTAACACCCTGAAACATTTTTCGTCCTAAATTTTGAAACATCCTACCATAACACATTCATTTTACAAAGCACAGAACAGATCTCAGCAGAACATGAGTCATCCTTCAGCCAGGCACACAAATAACCTATGTTTGCAGACATGCTGGTCCCAGCCAGCAGGTGACTTTTCAGACTTCTGGGGGGCTCCACACCTCTGCACCTCCCGCCTCATCCTGTATGGCTGCATTTTGGCTGTCCCTGCTTTGGGGGTAATATTAGGCAGTTGCAGGGTGGTGCACCTGCTCTCTGTTGTCTTCTCACCACCCAAAAACCCAGAGCTGAGCCCCACAGCACCTTTTATCCGCATATTGGGATGCCTGCCCTCTTCCGAAAGCAGAAGCAAATGCCCCAAGGGAGACTGGCAACCATCAAACAGTGCATTATGGAACCTGAAGACACAGTAGGTGAATGGAGTTTTAAGGCCAAAGTAAAAATGCTTTCACTTCGTAGCTGAATGACAAAGAGTGGGTCAACTTCAGTTAAGTGGTTTGTAAGGCTGGAGGTGGGAGGTGCAGGGGAGGACTACAGCCTGTGCACGAACCCTGTGCCGTGGGAGCCTACAGCCGGCCAGCCTGCCTGCAGCGACCTGAGAGCCAGGGGAGGAACTCACGGTTCAGGGCTTAATTTCCTGGTGAAGTGCTGCGGTGCCTCGGGATATTTCAGCTACAAGTTGATGTGTAAGGGTTTTAATTGTGTTCTGGGCAACCCATCTGTGATTGTCGAGGGAGCAAATGCTGCAGCTTGTCATTGTGTCTCACAACGAAGAAACCAAAAGCAAATCCGGGTCAAAGCATCTTTTGGTGTTTTGTCCATTTTTTTCAGGGCATGGGTAAGAGCCTGCTGGGAAACCTGCCTGTTGTGGCAAGGTCCCTGTGCAGATCCTGGGTATTACCTCAACTTGTTAGGTTCAGCTGAAAGACTGTATGGACTGCAGAAAGAAAGGGTTGAGCAGAGACACAGAAGCAGCCAGCAGTTCTGCTGCAGAACAGGGCAGAGCGAAGCAGCACAGCGCGAACAACCAGCAGGAACAACAACAGGAGGTCGCCACTGATGGCAGCAGTTAATGGCAAACCTGGCTAGTGTGAGCAACCCGTACCAGACACCAGAACGTTGCTGGTGTGAGTAGCCAGAGGCAAATAGATCGTCCCTCAGAAAAAGCAATGGAGAGCACAACTCCTTTGTCAGCTTTCAAATGGCGAACTACGGAGGAACAGATTGCAAAGTATTCCAGGAACAATGATCAATATCTGTCACTTGGATGGCTCCAAACCTGGACTGGAAATGGAAATTGGACTTTCTTATTATCTTACAAGCATTCAGAACTGTAGGACGAGAACATGGTCAAGAATATTAGGAAAATAAAAATAGCTCTACAGGAAGAAGCCCAAAGTCCATCTAGTCTGATACCCCAGCTCTGACAGCAATTGCTTAGAGAAAGGGTGTAAAAACGGGCAAATGGGGAGGGACAAATCCCTGCTACATCCTTCCTATGAGTCTCAAGCAGGAAGGTTAATTCGTCAGCTTTTTTTCTACTAGGAACAAATGTGCATAAGGACTATATTTGGAGCTGATGATGCATTTTTCTGAATATGTTTATGACTAGAAATGTTATTCTTAGATTACTTTCTCCACAAAATTTTTAACATGAAAAATAGTTTCCCCCCATCTAGTTACTTACCAGGACGGAGCCAATCTGAACAATCTGCTGTAATTCATTAAGGCTGACATCTTGTGGTTGCTTTTTGTATGCCGCCTTCTGCTCGACTTCTTTGGAAAAACACGACTTTCTCCCTTGGCGTAAACAGCTATTGCACATCTTCTCTGTGTCACTGGTTGTGTATTAGCCTCACGATTCTGAAAACTATTCAGTAAGCCCAACAGGGACCTGAGGAAAGAAGTAATGCCGGTACCAAAATTTACTTCCATTTTTTTCAGAGCTTTAAGGTTTTGAATTATTAATGTACAAACGCATTCTTACCACTGTGATCACAGCCCTCTTTAACATGTCTCTGTTTACATGCTGATACTTATCAGCTTAAATATTTTTTAAACTGTTAGTAATCCTACCCTAGAACACCAAACTTAAAGGCATTGGCTAGAGTAACAAAGGAGTATACTTTAGTTTGAAAATCTCTCTAATGATGTTCTGTCTTGTCTTTTGTGAGTTAAAAGCTGCCAGCATCCAGTAGAACATGTGGAGCAAGGCCTGCCTTTTGCCTACGTTTAGTCAAGATAGTTACTGGGAGCACTGCTGGGCTCCCCAAGGCTTCATCACGTATTTTATTGTGGTGCAAGCGTAAAAGACACACCTCCAATGTCTCCAAAACAGGATCCGTTTCAGACCACGAAACACTATTATTGCCAGTCCAAACAATATAGCAATTGCTACAGTATTTTTTTAATCTCAGGAATGGTGTGACAATATGAGGCTACACCTTCATATTCTTCTGAATTTAAAGGTAGAAGTTTCTTTCTCAGACAGCAATTTGCAACTTGCAATCTGTTGATACAAAGTTGGAAAGTAATTTGGATGTTTATCTGAAATTTTCTGGTTTTCTATTGGTACCTTATTATCTTGTTTACAGGCATCAACAGCTTCTGCAGCAACACTTGACAGGAGGTTTGGGATGCCAAGGGGAGTCCACCTGTATAGTATCAGCACCAGTAGCAGAGAAACAGCACATCAATTATCTCCAGTTATTATTGTATTAAGTAAGGATAGATCAACCCAGAACTTTCTCCTGTGCATATAATTAATTCATTTATTTATTTGCTTGAGAAAAGAGATTGCCTTCCTTTGAACTTTTCTGAGGGACAGAATACACTCCCAAGAAGGAAATTAGTTGATCAGGAACAAATTAATAGAATTTTCTTGTCCTTCAAAATAGAATCAAGTCTAGAATGACAGCAAATAATGTCAGCCCAAATAAAATTTTTACAGCACTAACAAGGACCTGAGACAGGGATAGATATTGAAAATCTCAGTATATCCTAAACTCTAAATTTGCAGCAAATGCAACAAAATAATTAGTTCCACTGTTCATTTAATATGTTTATATTGTTGTTCAGGATGTAATGCAGTATTTCATCATTGTTCACCTTGCAGGTTTCTTTATTGCAACCTCTGCTTGAGTACAGAGATAATGAATTACAGGACCTTAAGTCATGATTACTATTGTGGAACTGTAAATATGTGTGTGCTAGAAACATGACAGAATATAAAGAAACTGCCATAACTGTCTGTAGGTAAAAACCTACTAGAGAGCTGCAGCTGCACAGAATAAAGTTGCAAACACAACTAACCAATGACACGATAGGGAAGACATGACAGCCAGCAAGAATCTCACAAGAACGGCATCGCCGAAGGTAGACAGATAAGGACAGAATGATTATCGAATCCTTACTGCACAAGCAGATGTTTAAATAGTTGGATCTTCACTTCTTCCACCTAGGCTAATACAAAGTGGAGCATAATGATCAGCAGAACAAAGGCTTGTGTCTGTCTTACTCACCCTTTGGTATTTTCTGCTCAAAAATGCTTTGTGCAGAAGATGTTTTACGGAAAGAAGAGAGATGTTGTTTTTTGAATATGAGATACAGTTGTAAGCTTTTCAAGCTCCAGTAAAGAAATTGCAAAGTTAAGGGCTATGACATTACGAAAATAGTTCAAAGTATCTTCACTCTGTACCTTGAGCACTGTGGATTTGTTTTGAGGAACAGCAAAACTTCCTTTTGAAAAATTAATGCAACAGAAATGTAGCAAAGATAAACAGCAGAAATATAACAGAACTGACAGAGCTGCTTCAGACCAGGAGCACGGATGTACTAGACAAAGAGAGAGTTAAAAAATGTTATCTTCAAGCCTGGTCACTTTATTACTGAGAAATTTCAGCAACTCAGCTCTAAGAAAATGTAGGTAGGCGTCAAGTAGCACTAATTGCTCCTCAGAGAATAGAAATGGATGCTGCACAAACTGTAATTGATGGTCCTTTAGTTTAGAAATGTTGAGAGTCAGTGTAAATCATGTGGGTCATAAAATATAGACAGTAACATTTTTAACCTTATGTTAGATTCTAATTAGAATTAAAACAAATTTAGAAAAGATCTGGACCTCTTTTGCAGCACTGTCAGAAGTTTCAGAAAGAGAAACCAGGATTCAGTATAGTTCATATAGCAAAGCAGAAAAGAAATAGAAGGAAAGAATTAAATAGTTCAACAATGCAGATAAAATAAAACCAGAAAAGGTGATGGGGAGTTTCCTGATGTCCTGACCCACAGCTGCTTACTTGTCAGTTGGAAGAATCAAAGCAACTGCAGTGCTTTCAGAGCCTTCTCTGAGTGAATTTCCCCCCCTTGATGAAATCTCTTCATAGCAAAATGAAAAGAAACCCAGGCAAAGTATACACAATTTGTACTTTTCTAGAACACGGTTTTCAGCATTATTTACGGAACTAAGTTTGCCCATTAAAAGAAGATATTAAAATGATTTGAAGAAATCCCAGTAAGTCATTATAAAACTAGCATTTTTTTACATAGAATAATGTTCCTCAAGAATAAGACAAGACATAGAAATAATAGATCTTATTTTGTGAGACGATTTATTATTATCACCATTATGATTATCACCATTATTATTATTATTATTATTATTATTATGGCCTCTGTTAGAATTGCTTTGGCACCTATAGCACAAATAATGGGGCTTAGAACCCAAATCTGAACACAGCCAGTTCACATTTCATTTGGCAGTAGAAATAAATGTGGATATAGTCCATATGATTATTATTGTCTTATAAATCCCACTGACAACAAAGTGAGGTTGCATTGATTGTTTTTAAGATAGATATGCAAATGAAATAATTGATTTCCAGTCCAGATAACAGATAAAAGTGAAACATCTTAATGTTACATTTTCTTACCCTCAATACTATTGATAAAAAGGCTAAAGATAGATTTTTTTTCTATCCAGCAGTAAGAGCAGTCCTGTTGAACAGAGGGAAAGCAGCGTGGACTTGTTTTCTGTGCATGTTTTATGTTCTTTGATGGTAAGCTAGGAAAGAGGAAGGTAGCTGAAGTAGGTCTCTCTGAATTAAGTTGATCTCTGCTATAATTCTGCAAAGGTCCTCTGTTACATAGCCTCATCTTCAGCACAGGCAAGTTTCTGCACAGAAGATGCAGGCAGTTTCCAACCTCAGCCTGCTGGTGTGTCCAGAAAAAGCCGTCGCAGTCCCCAGGGAGCACGTGGCTGTTGGGAAAAATGGCTCCAAGCCACACGCTGAGGATGTGCTGACTCCTAACACTGCAATGCAGTGGGGAAGAAAATCTCCGCTGGCAGAGTAGCTTCCAGGAAGAAGTCAAATAGCACTTGTGAATCCACTGCTAGGGAAGGGAATCAAGGCTAATGGAATTGCAGGGGAAGCACATCGGATCATGCCTGCCAATCTGGAGTATCCCATAGAAATGTCACACTCTTAGATTTTTAGTTCATTCCTTGGTGAAGCATGAGCTGCCACACTATCTGCTCCTTCAGTATGAGTGGCAGACACACACACACACACACAAAGATACTCTTTAACCTATTTGTAAATATTTAATGATATGTTTCCTTTCTGAAGAGAATTGATCTTCTTTTCAAGTCGTCCTTTCTCACAGTTTGCCAGTAACTAAACAGGGCCTGTTAAAGTGAATCTAAACTTCAGCAGAACCTCTTTTTTTTTGTGAAAGGAGACAACAGAATATAGCTGAAATGAGCTTTCCCACACATTGAATTCATTCCTATATTTTGGCATCCAGTGATGCCAAAAAGGTCCAGTTTAGGACTGGATGCTTGGGCTCAGCACTGTCTGGAGAAGACTCTTTGTGAAGACCTAGGAATCTAATGGTAGACAAGATGCAACAAAAAACGAGATACAAAGTTCACTGAAGTCTTTATGCTACAAATTTGTCCGGGGATTTAAAACCAGAAATATCAATATCAATTCCTCTCTTCTGCACTGTAGGCTAACTAGCTTAAAATTCTTATAATTTTGTATGTCTGTGTGAAGCATGTACAGAGGAAAAACATAGTGAAAGAACTGAATGTTTTTATTTCTACTTAGTACTGCATTCCCTTTCTGACAACAATCTGTATTCCTCCAAATCCTGAAAACAAAATTGTTTTTATATCTCTGAAGAAGACTTTGCTCATAGCAAAATAAATACTATGAGCTCCCCAGTTTCAATTGTTTTGATGGCATTATCTTTTTGAAACGAAGCACAGTCTATCTCTGGTCTCCCCTGAGAATGCTCATGGCAATGAACTTCCTGTAAAATCCAGGGACAGTGTCTCTCTCGCAGGACTGATAATTGGTTTGATTTCATTCACTGTGAAAGACAGATTTGACCAGCTGATCTTAGGCAGCTGTACATGACATTTTTAGATATGCGAGTCCAATGGATAGATGTAGTGTCTGCTTATCTCAGTATTGGAAAGAACTCTGCTAACAGCATTCAATTAGCAAATGACTTGTAAGCTGTAAGTAGTAAGTTGGGAATCTTAGTCTTTCCTTGGGATGACATTTTTTTCCTTGACATCAATGAAGTTAATAAAATTTAGAAGTATTATTGATGATACCTGTCATGGTGTACTAAATTTAGCTAATTTTACTACTTTCAGCTAATTTTAGTCACTTAGAAGTTTTCAATTTGAGACCTAGTCTTACTACAGGTGTCTTACAGACAAGACACCTCAGCAGGTGTTTCATCCTTGTGTAATACCAATTTCTAAACTAGATGGAAATACTTACCACCTGGAGGTGCCTAATTCTCCATAGCAGTCAATATAGGCATGGACAGTAGCAATACCACTGGAAAAGCACACTGTTCAAATACGAATTTCCCAGGACATACTAATAGCTCATAGGGTTGAGCTGGGCTGTTTTTGGATGAGGAAGTCTACTATAAAGTAGTCTACTAAAAAGAAAGAGCCTTAGCCATTTATGCAGCCCTTAAACCGGCAGCTGGATCTGGAGTTTTAAGTCAGCCTCTGAAAGTGGTACCGAAATTTGTAATCACTGAGATCACATTACCACTACCTCGTTTGCTTTTGGGCCTCCACTGGATTTTCCTTCCTTGCATTTTTATACAGTCATCAACCAAAGGAGTTGTCAGACTTCAGGAGATGCTTTTCCTTGTAGACTTCTTCCTGCTACAGTGGAAAGAATAAGGCTTCAAAGCTGCAAATGCCATCAATATGTCCTATCTGTTTGGGAAAGTCTTGGCAAGTAGAAAGAGTTTGTGCAAGAAAACCTGACGTAGTATCACAAAATGGAGGAGCAAAATTAGTCAAGGGGCTTGGCTGACGATCTTCCCTGATGAGTCAGGGAAAAGGGTCTTGTTTTTCCCAGCTAGATGAAGCCCAGGCTGTTTGGCTGGACAGCAGATCTCATGAGGTAGGTAGTGGAAGACCCTGTCTTTAGGTCGAGCAAGACATTGTATTTAGGCTTGGGAGACTGTATAGCTTATTACTAAGGAAAGGAGGCACATAGTGGGGATCCTCCTTCCCTTCCTTCCTGAGCAGTTTGTGACAACATGGAAGGTAATAACCATTGATTCTGTCCATTCTGTGTCCCAAGAAGAACTAAGAAAAATCTTAAAACCACAATAAGCTCAAGCAACTCTGGCTGAAGTAAGAGCAAGAGCTTATGTTATCTCTTCACTGTCTAGCTGCTCTCTAGTAGAATTTCTGCTTCGCTGACTGCAGATTACAGTGCTTCCAGCACTTGACTGCTAAACATTCTCGATTTAAAACAAAATTTACTAAGGATTTTATATCATTGCTCTAACAATCCTTTAAATTTTGAATGTGCATCCCTGAATTTATTTTTCATTTGGCACTGAATTGGAAGCTAAATATATAAGAATTTATAACATTTTGCAACTGATTGCATACCATTCATGCTTTTGTTTTGTTTCAGGCCTTTATTTTGATGCTCTGAAAAGATGCTGCTAAATACGTCCTCTGGCAGTGGTGTACCCTTGAAATATCATTGCACTCACAGGGGGTCTCAAAAGACATTCATTTAGAAAGGACATATACTCTCAAGTTTCCTTGCTTCTCTCCTCTTTGATTGCTATGATGAGCAAATGCTAACAACGGTTGTTGTTCACACATGTTGTGGTTCTAGTATGCCATGTACCACACACGAAAGGAAAGGGACCTCAAGAGGTCATTTAATTAATCCTCTACCTTGTAAGGCCATTTAGAAATTGGAGTAAGCTCTAATCTTACCCCCTGAACAACCTTAGTTCTTCAAAACTAATAAGGAACAAAAGGAAAAAGCTCTGGATATGCTTGCAGATCATCACTGTTTAATAGCACGCTAATACTGTTTGTTTCTATTAGCAGCATCAGCAGCCTTTGGCAAAGCTGAATGTGTAGTGTTGCTGACTCACCTACAGAAATAGACCAAGGAGTTCAGAATTGCATTACACTGTTTATTTTACTTAAATAGAACTCACATACTAATTTTTCTAAGGAATACTTAAGCATGGAGACATTCTGTAGTTGGTCCTTTTTTCATCTTAATACTGATGAAATAAGAAAAAGACAATCACAGAATGTTTTGGTAGAGGTAGCCTGTGACGTAGCATGGATTTCAAAACCATGAATAACGTGATGGCACCTCATTTATATCCTATTGCTTGTTCCATTATCTGCCTCTCTGCTTGGTCAGAAGAAACGTGATAAATTCAAGTTGGGACAACATTCTTGTTGAAAGGGCTCCTCTAATCCATCAAGTAGCTGCAGCAAAATAAACCACTTATTGTTCACGCAATACTTAAAATAAATATTCATTTTTTGTGCTCTAAAGAGTGTATATAGGATCCATTTTTCATCTTACACCCAAGCCTCCACACTTAGAGAAAGTTTTCTGTACGAGTGCTGCAGGTGAATATTGTCCTGACAACAGTATCATGTTTCCAGGGTCTGGAAAGGAAGGAGGAAAGCATGGCAAGATCCAGGTAGCAGAACCCTGTGAACAAGGCAAGGAGAAATCAGTGTTTTGGCAACACAGCTAGAGACAGGCACACTTGCTCTTCTGCAGAGATCAGCAAAGGCATCCACATGGATTTAAAATCACCAGACCAGAGCACATGCTGTTCCAGGTAAGAACTGTCATACCACATAAGGCCAGTCTGGCTTCTGGTCTCTGACCATGGCGGGAGATTAATATGTCTTCTTCCATCTCTTGCATACTTACAGCCTTTATGGAACAAGGTGTACACAGTGTGATTCTCTACCTGGTTTCCACTGCTGGTTGTCTGGAGTTCCGTGACTGAGTCAGATTGCACCTACACCCACCGTGCTTAAAATCTGCTGACGACCCAGTACTCCATGAACTGTTCATAATTTTTGTTGGAATGCACTTTGCACCCTGGCCTCTGCAACACATTTGTTTCATGCTTGTGGCCAGTTAACTTCATTTCCTACTCACCTTCTCCACACTAATAAGATTTTAAGAATCTTTATCACGTCTGCTCAAGTCCACCTTTTTCACGTGAAGGAGTCCTAGTCTTGTTTGCTTTACCTCATAGACAAGCCATTCCACATCACTGACCTTTCATCTTGCTTCTCTTTGTAACTTTTCAGAGGTAGTGAAACCTTTTTTTCTGAGCCAGGTTGACCAGACATATGCCCATAATATTCAAAATATATAATTTTTTTCTGCTCCCAATTCCTTTTACATGTTAAAGAGCTATAAAACCAACAGCTTTTAATACTGTCATTCATAATTAAAAGCAAACAATATTCTCCAATCACCAATAAAACAACGGCTTGAGAAAACAGATGGGCCTTGCAACATTCTTGAAAGTTCATATTCAGACTATCAGACCAACGGAGACAATGAATTCCAGTGCTGAAGGTGTTTCGCTGCGTATGCCCTTTTATCATTCTCCAGATATTTTAATTGACTCACTTTTAGATGGAACACCTCGGCTGCTGTCATCTACCAGGGGAGTTCAGGTTGTCATCCGGGTACCTAGGAGCTTTCTGAAGATCAGGCAGTGTTATAATATGTTGAGGTTTTTTAAGATACATAGGCAGGTTAGCAACCTGTTTTCCTATGTCTGACCCTTCATTTGATTTCTGTTCTTTTTCTCCTCTTGCTAAAGGCTGTCTTAGAATTTAAATAACTTCCCTGTTTTTATCACAAACTCCTTTCATTCATCATCGGGGTATGTTAAATTCACAAGTCTTGCCTGCATAACCAACATCCCAACTACCTTTTAAAAAACACTGTGAAAAATAAATCTGATAAAAGGACTGGAAGGCATCTGATAACTTCCTAGAGGAGACTGGAGTCTAGCCACCACTTCTCTAGTATTAGTTGGAGATAGGATCTTATTGATGCAGGACATTAATCTTTCTTTTCCCTCTTTTTTGACAGATACGTAAATCTTAAGCAGTTAGGTATTTAAATCTGGCACACAGAACTAGATATTGCAGTTCACCTGACCATTTCTAGTCTACTACAATACTCCATGTAATGCTAACTAGTAGAAACACACATCTAACAAACTGATAGTTATTAAAATTGCATTCAAATAAGTATATGCCTTGTTAGCTGGTATCTCATTTATACATTAACGATAAAGCTTCATTTGTTGTTAAGCTTATTAGAATTTTCAAAATAGAAAATCTGCTCATCACATTAATTTATAGAGGGTTTTTTTTTACAACGCTGTGGGTATTCAGAAGATTTTATTTTTGAAAAATTGAATAGTTTTTTTACATTTTAACAGCATTCCATCACCCCTTGCTACAACATTAAAACTCACTCTATAATTTTATTCCTCCTCAACAGTTCTGTATTTTCACTTAAAATTATCCTCCTCACATTTCGGATTATTTTTATACTACATAACTTGCTTATTTTTGTCACTGAGATTGGAAATTCTTGTTCAAAATACATCAGTGTTCCTGTGATATAAGTAATAAATATCTAGTATTTTCCACAGAATTTTAGGAAGGGACACCAAGGTGTTCACCTAGTCATCTCATCATCCCGAAGGAACATTTATGGATCTACATCACACTGCTCAAATGCTCCTCTCGCAAATTATGTAGTCCTATGTTTCCTCAGACCACCTAGTCTACCACTGCTATGGCTATCAGGAAATATTTTTCTAGTATCAAAGCTAAATCTAAGCTCCAAACAATTTGAGGACATTTAGGGGCTTCCTGAGGCTGACGACTTTTATACATTTAGTTGTCTTCTGTGGATTTTCATTCCATGAACTTCTCCAACGTTACTATGTCAGTTTTCAGCAACCATCACATCATTTGGCAAGAACTGCAGTTGTACTACCTTCTTTTGTTCACTTCTGAAACTAGTTGTTACCACCTTTGTTCAGTGTCCCCTGGCCTGACTACAGGGAGACAGTGAACACTAGATCCCCATCTCCTCTCTCCATGCCACTCATAATTTTTCAGCTTCTACTGTGACCTCTCCAGTGTTTCTTTTCCAGATAGCAGAGTTCCAACTCAGTTCTCAGTTGCACAGAAGCCAATCCACATCTCTCCATTGTCTTTGTTGTCCTTTCTGAACCTTTTCCAATTCTTAGATCTCTTTTCTCTAATTTGTCCTTCCAGGTCGGAGTCATTGGAACACGTTATGGCATTATCTCACTGAAACCTTGTACAGAATGAAACAATTAAACCATTACACAGAATCAGATGTCAGGGATGACAGATCCCTGTGGATTCCCACATTCCTGCATTCAGAAATAGATCAATAATAACAACTTGTCGGGGTATGATTATCCCACCATCTTTATACATTCTTACCTTATAGCATTTTCGTGTAACCTACACTTCCCTGGCTTGCCAAGTTTGCATTAAGTAACATCTGAAGCATCATTAAGGCCAAGACACATGACATTGAATGCTTCTTCACACTTGACAACATGTATTATTCTGCCAGAAGAAGAAATTTATTGACAGGCTCACCCTGGCAGTTGTTTCCTTGTTGACTTTTAGGTATCTACAGTTTTTGTTCTGGCACTTTTTCTGGAATTTAAGTTACATAGTGTTGCTGATAAGTCCCTGGGTTCTCCTCTCCTACACTGGCAGGTACTACGCCTGCTCTTTTTGAAGCCCACCACTCCTCCAGGAGTCCATTTCAGCTAGGTCTTGGCAAGTCTTAGGAGGGAGCTCATGAGGGGCAGCTGAGCTGAGAGCACCTAACCCATCTTTCCTTAGTCTATTTTCAGAGTGTAACAAACTCTCCTTGGGTTCAAATGCTTTATCTGCTTTGTTGCAGTTGGGAGTGACAACTGACACAAAAAAATATGACCAATAATTTATGAACATTTGCTCTTTGCGCTTCATATCTTACTCTACGTATTATTGCTATTATTAAACAATGCTTATATTTTTTTAGGTCACAGCTCCTGTATCTTCCTTTTCCCGCATTTCTTCTAAAGTGCCAGCAAAGTCAGTCACGCTTCTCATCCTCGCTATGCGCTTCCTTCTCTGTTTCCAGTCTCCCCTCAGGTTTACAGCTCCTGAGAGTTCTGCTGGTAAGAATCCATTTTCCCCTGGCCTGGGCCTTCTCTGATCCGCACACCGCAGCCCGGCTGCAATTTCAGGGCCGGGACCGCAGTAGCTATACTCTCACCTCCCGGCCGCCATCATGTCCCCAGCTCTGGGGAGGCCCCGCCTCCCGCCCACCTCGCGCATGCGCAGAGAGCCGGGAGACGGCGGCGGCCTGGGCAGCGTACGGTCTGCTGCCGCCGCCATGGGCTGAGGGGAGCGGTGTCGGCGGCGGCTCCGGGCTCGGTGCCCCGAGGATGGAGAGAGCCATGGAGCAGCTCAACCGGCTGACGAGGTCCCTGCGCCGCGCCCGCACCGTGGAGCTGCCGGACGGTAGGAGAGGGGCGGCGGGGCGGCGGTCTGCCCCGGGGCCGCGGCGGCCGGATGGGCCGGGCCCGGCCCGGCGGGGCAGGGGGGG
>Ga0065711_1004145_pt1 | contig 39123 bp, 21 predicted proteins | sample Hoacrofraction12_FD_59098 | JGI IMG/M metagenome (GOLD analysis project Ga0065711, IMG submission 59098) | Hoatzin crop microbial communities from Cojedes, Venezuela - Epithelial fraction 12 v2 (version 2) | ecosystem: Host-associated > Birds > Digestive system > Esophagus > Crop | place...
CCCCGGGCTCGGCTCTGCGGCGGGGTCCCGGCGGTCAGCGCTTCTGCTGCCGTTCCCCGCAGGCAGCTGTTCCGCGGCCCGAGTTGGCCTCGGAGGGCTGTGAGCCTGCCTGCGCCTCTTGGGAGAAGCCGGGCCGGGTATCGCCGGGGTCTCCGCGCCGGCGGCGGGGTGGTCGGTCCCGGGAGGGGCGTTTTGACACCGGGGTTTCAGCAGAGCGGTGCAGTCCGTTTCTGGAGATCACGTCCCAACCCGTCGGGTGTCTGTCCTTTGCGGAGACGCTGCTGTGGCGGGCCCGCGAGTCCCCAGAGCTGGTACCAGCCCGCGGTTTGGCTTTGGATGTGATTTAATGCAGTTGTGTTGAATAACTGTCCGCTGAGATTTAGGAATCTGTTACAGGAACAAACCATCCAGGTTTGTAATTAAAGATTCCTAGCTCTGTGATTAGGGTAAAAGCCAAATGAATGTGGCTCGGTGCATGGTTATCCTTCAGCCTCCAAGAGATGCCTTGACGTTTGCTGCCTTACTGCAGTGTGTTTTGTGTCTAACACTGGCAATAACCGATATCTTCACTCAAACTTGAGCTTCTGCAAGAAGCTTCAGCGGCAGTCTCGACATGGGCTGCCTTTGTGCGCATGAAATTCAAATGTAGAGATGGACGCAGCTGCAGGGCTCTCCCTCTGAAGGTCTGGTAGATCCAGAGTTCATCAGACACATCTAACTGGTTTAACTTGCTGACCTTTGAGGTACAGAGGAAGAGTTCCGATGGAGGGAACCTTTTGTCTCCTGTCTTTACTCTTGAAAACGACCCTTTGTTAAATGTGTTCAGTCAAAAAGCCCTCACAAAAATAATTTCGGAATTGTGCTGTACTGGATTTTATGCCTTCTCAGCAGCTTCCCCTGATGAGTTATTTAGGCTTAAGTTGAATTCTCAAGGACAGAGTGAGAGCTGGTGTGGTTTCTGTTCTGGCATTTCAGGTCTTTGAAGTCTTGTAGTTACGTGTGTAGCTCGATACTTTTTTTGAAGTTGGATGGGAGTCTTTTAATACTGTCTCAGTATGACACTTCTCTTTTTGTGTTTCCTGTTAAGAAGTTTGCCTTAATGTTTCCTACATCTCCCTTTCTGTGCAGTGTGTTACTAACTCAGATATATTGCCTGTGGGCCAGCAAAGACGGGGCAGGGTACTCCAGGTTCCATATCTTTACCCATGCCTTTTCTGGGCTTTAGGTTTCCTTAGTTTTTTTCCAGATAACTAAATATGCTTTAGTTGAAGAGAAAGGATGGAATGCATGTAGTTCTAAAGTGCAGGTGGCTGTAGAATAACTGTCATGAGCAAAATTAACAAGNCTGTNNTNAGNNAANTTTGCTTATGACAGTTATTCTACAGCCACCATGCTGTCCAAATCTCTGTTGCTCCAGCGCTTAGGCCAGTTACTGTCACTACATTTCTGTTGGAAGTTTCCAAAAGCGTTCGTGTGCAAATGCGAAGATTGCCTTCTCTTGGTTAATTGCTCGTCAGTTAGTGTTCAGCTGCTTTTGGCTGGCATGTTGCTGAACTGGCGTGGTTCAATGGTGTTATTGGGAGCCCTGTAAGGGAAAGGAAAGGAATTATTTTCCCACCGTCCTCAAGGGTCTAACTGATCTTGGTAACCCTGGGTAGCAGGGCAGGTGTCTGAGGCCTTTCTGTGTAATTGTGAGCTTGTGTCCTGAAAGGTGAGACGCCCACTAATGTCCTATGTAGGGTCACTTTTGTTTTTCGGTCACTTGCATGATGTAGCAAGTTATGTATTGGAAATAATAAAAATTGAGTTTTTTGTTTTTTTAGAAACTGTTCATCATGCTTAACCATTTAGCTTGGAAGTTTTAAGATGTCATTAAAATAACTCTGTGGTATTACTGCTGTTTTCTTTGACAGGCAGAATAAGCTTTGTGTCACATGAGTAACTTATACTTCAGGATATTGACGTAGAACTAGACTGAATTAGTGTTTGAAGTGTTTAACAGGAAATAAGTACTCGTCATTAGACCACGTCTGTCTTGTGTTTAACTGTACCAGAGAAAAACAAATGCCTTGGGAAGGTGTTTTGGACACTGCCACAATATGGGAACTGATAGTTTTTTGTTTTGTACTACTTGTTTTCTGGGCAAGATTATACTGTGGTTGTTCCAGTTTGAAACCTATAAAGCGCAGTCAAAAGCTTGTAAACAAGAACTGCTGTGGGAAGAGTCTGAGTGATAAGGTATTTGTGAAACGTAAGACTATAGCTAATATTTTTCACCTTGTGAAGTGCCGTGTGTGAGGCTGTTAACTCGCGTCAGAAGCACGGCCCACGGGTCAAGGCCCACTGCACCAGTAGTGAGGTAACTGTGAAATCGTTAGTTGGAACTGCTTACTGAAGCTCTTCCTGTTGGGTGGAATGGGAAAGGGCATGAGCTGATGTGATTACAGCCTCGTTAGCTGAGGCTGGTTTTGGCCAGACTCCTTAAGTTTTATAACAGTTTCACGGGTATTGCATACTTGGAGCTGATGTTCATGTAACAAATGCAAACTCTTCTCTTTTTTTTACAGAATCAGGCCATTTTCAGATTTGATCCAGCAGACGAAGAGAAAAGAAAGGTAAGTAAAACAGGCTGTTGAGCTGCACACCTGCTCTGGTTCAAAGTATAGCAAAGAAAAAGCAGTCTCTTAACTTAGCTGCTATCGTGAAAGGGTGCAATTTGTGATTATAACGTTCTGTTTTCGATTTTGTTTCTTTAGTGCAAGCGACATGACAGCTATCCTTTCCTTTTTTTTTTTTCTGAAAAAGGGAAGTAAATCTGCCTAACAAAAAGCCCTGTCTTGAATGAAAGTAGTAAGAGAAAAGCCTATAAATAATTTTGTCGAGTACAGATTTGGGGTGAGGGAATAAAGATGCTCTTTTCTTCTGCATCTGAGATAAACATTTTTAAATACATTTTTGCATTTTTTCTCCTCTCGGCAAGGTAGCTATTTCTTGCCTTTATTAGATACTTAGAGAATACTAGAGATTAAGATGAAGGGTTAAGTACAGAAGAAACCTAAGGAGCTGTAAGGGAGACAAAGCTACAGAAGCCTGTTAATCCAAAGGTAGCTGTAATCACTGGAATGTTTACTGTGCATGTCAGGTTCTGAAGATGGGAGGTGTTTGTGTGTTATAGCATGGAGCTGTACACGTGTGTCAGGGCTTAACAGATCCCTGGAGATCCATCCACAGCCTCATATTTGAAACTTGGGCTGCCCTTGTTTTTTTATTTTGTTCTGTTATTTTTATGTCATAATATGTAATGACAAGACCGTTCCTTTCTTTCCTGTAATTAGTTTTTGGGCTGATTTGCGTATTTATTCAGAAAATGTTCATTAGTGAATGAGGCTGCATGTTTCCTCTATTTCTGAAATAAGCTCAAAGCTTGAAATCAGAACTGCAACATTCCTGCAAGGATAGCTTGTCTCATATTGGACACACATCAATTCATTCCATGATTTTGTGCAAAATCTACGTATTTTCAGGTCTTTCAGTGGCAGGAATGGGTGGGATAAGTCTCTCTGTCCTTTGCATTTACAAAACCGTTAAGCATGTTTACAGTAATCGTAAGTGACAATTGTTTATTGCACAGATGACTTGAAGACCTCGTAGCTTAACTTCACTCTTGTGTGCAAGTGTACAGTTCAGCACAAAAGGAATAGAGAAAGTTACATAAAACTTGTTCTGTATATTGCTGTTGTCTCTTGTAAATCAAAATAAAATAAAACCAGGAACTTGGCCTAGAAGCTTTCCCCAATCTTCCCATAGAATAGATTTGTTTCACGGTGCTAGGAGCTCTCTGCAAGCATCCTTCTCTGCTTTGCTTGTTATGTCTTACAGAACAGCTGTTACAGACTTCAAGAGATTCCCCTCCTCTCCCTGCTGATCTATGTAGCTTTCTTGACTGGGATCTAGATATGTGTTAAATGCAGAGTTATAACAGGATTTTTATGGGAAACACCTTTAATTTATTACAGGATATGGAAATTTTGAATTAGTGTTTAGAGCTGTAGTTGAGCAATAGCCAGTATGACCAACATGTAAGCACGTTTGACAGTTTTGTAAGCTGAATGTTTTAGAGGTGTATGCACAGTTGAATAATGTTTTATTCAATGTTTTAAGCCTGTTGCTGTGGTTGGTTGTGGCTTCTGTCATGCTAAGTATTCTGAAAGTCCTTGAAAGAGTTATTGCTTAATTGGTTAAGTTCTTGACACATTTCTGGGCAAACTGTTGTTCTTTCTGTGACATTATCTTAAAGCTGAACGAAGTTCATCAAGGAGTGTTTAGGACAGTAAGCAGACTTAACAATTGTATTCTAAAAAAAACTTTTTTTTTTTTTTAAATTGCGTTTTCATAGTGTTACTTCCTTACTGGAAAAGACGTTAATCATATGTAATCAGAGTCACTTTCATAAAGGCAGCTTTTGTGTGCACATTCTTGATAATCAAAAGCTGTGGGGTTGTTTTCTGTTCCTGAATCTGCCCTCATGGTTCTCCGGGAAGTAGATAAGAAAAACACACCTCTGAACAGGTGCCACTGGAAAATTGTGCAGTTCTAAAGCTTTAAAAGATCTACGTACAATTTTTAAATGTTTGGCTTTATTTATGGCTTTACTCAAAGCTGATGTTCAGTAATGTGGTGACAGGACTGTGTGTGTCCTTTTTAATCTATATATTTGCTCAATATTCGTAGTGTCTGTAAAACAATTGGCATTCTCCTTTTTGTCCTTCAGTTAAGGTAAAAATAAAAACGCTTTAAACTGAAAGGTAAAATGGCACCATGCTCTTGCTAAGAGCAAACTACTGGAATTGTCGCCAAAATTAATGGGGGTAACTCGAAGGCTTCATGACGGAGCCTCATGCTAATGCAGAAACAAGTTCCGTTTTTTCATTTAGTAACACCAAAATACACTTGAGTTGTCAATGTGCGTGGTTCTGCTGCTGTTAACTGAGAGTGATTGCAGTGAAAGAGAGTTCAGACAGAAGGTCACAATCTATAATGAAGCAGACTTGAAGTTCAGGTGTGGGGGCAAATACAGAGGGCCTGCAGGGTTTTGCCTTTGGTTTCTGGTGCTGTTGGAAACTCACCATATAACCTGATGAATGCAATACATACTTTTTACCAGTCTCTTGCTGCATATTGGGTCTGTTCATGCCTAGGAGTAAATCTGCTCTCACTTATTTACTCCAGCAAGCCTCACAGACCTTGTCAGTCCTTCACGTTTATGCAAGAGTGCAAGTAAAAGATCAACAGCAGCAATGCAAGTTTTTTCTCCGGCTCACTGTGCAGCTTCAGCCGTGACCTTGGCATTACAGCAAGGTTGTGTCTACAGTGTAACTGTATTGCAACACAGGCGTAACTGAGCTTTATGCTTTTCTGCGTTGGATGCTGTTAGGGAGAGGACAACCCGTATGCGACAGTGACACGTTGTAAAATGTGAAAGACAGTAAGGACAAAACTATGGCTTAACTATAGAATCTGGGTAAATTAGACAGCAAAAGTTGTTCTGTTGTAATATGGCTATCAAACTGTGATGCTTCAGGCTGTAAACTAACTCACAATGAGCTTGTAATACTGAGCTCCGGGAGGAAAGTAGGTTGTGTCCTCTAGAAGGCTGGAAGAAAGGTAATGCTCTCAAGCTTGTCTATCTGGATATAGCCACAGCACTTTAATACATCACAGGATGATAAAAGCCCCAAGATTATAATATGAGCTGTTACTTGTCCTGGTCGTTTCGTTTAATGATGTATGTGTCTGCAGTGGCCTGCGCGACGGGTGCTATGGATAGAAATCGGTTGGCAACCTGTGTTGTACTGCAAGATCTACTCGGATACCAGGCAGATCAAGTTGGTGCTGTTCCTTCTTAATTTGTCATATACTAATAAAAAATACAAATTTCTGAAAGCTTGTTTTCAGTTTGTGCATGTAAACAGTATAGAAATTGCCAACCAGAGGTAAATGTGTTCTGGAATAGCAGCTCAAATTAAGGCAGTGTGGTTGCTTCAGAGGAGCTTAACCAGCTCTTAGACATCTAAAACATTTGTCTCAACCAGCCAAGTAGTTCTTGACAATGTTTTGCTGGAAAAAGTTGAATCTTCAGGACCGCAGCAGTTCACAGCAGCGTGCAATGGTTGACACAAACAGCTGGTTCTTCAGGCCCATGCTGGAATCAGCTCCAGCAAATGAGCACCTGGTAACTGGACTGGGCAGTCACCTTGGAGAGAGGTGTCAGGCATAGCGGCTCCCTCGCAGTGTGGCACAGCAGGCGCTTCAGCTCAAGCCTCACATGTCCTCACACAGAAAGAAATTTTTTTTTAGAACCACTTTCTCATCATTTAATAGCTTTGTTCTGCATTATTTATACCTTGACAGGGCAAAATCCTGCTTCTGCAGTAGCAACACATTTGTGCTGTTTATTTTTTATTTAAAAAAGTAAGAAAATCACAGCCCTGCTCTTGGCCTGGAAACGTCTGTCAGTACTGATTCCCTAGTTAGCCGTGGCATTGCACAGCTGGAAAGAGCTACACCACCATTTGCCTAGGTGACAGAACAGAGAAAGCAAATCTATCCAAGGCAACAAGCAAGACTGACTTTAAGTTGGATGAAGATGGTGAGTTTAGGGGAGGAAGGGGAAAAAAAGGAAGCAGCAGCCAAATGTAAGAATATTACTCATAAACCATATTATTACCTGAAATGGTAGGGTCTTGATGATTGATATATTTCCTCTTCAGCTCCTTATGTTTTGTCTGCTTCACCTCTTGTAGTACTTAGAACATCTGGTTTCTACTCTGCTGTCTCTAGTGTACTGTGTTGAGTCAGTCCTGTAATATAAATCTTTAAAGTTTGAGATCATTTTTCTTCATTTATTGTTTAGGTTCAATTTGAACATAATGGATCTAAAATTCAAGGCCTCCTTTAGTGGGAAGAGAATAGCCAAAACAGTCTTCTCCCCACGTTGCTGAATGTTTTAAAGGTGTTGAAACAGATGATAGTAAATCATATCAAATATATTGTGGGCCTTTCTCTCCTAATTAAATTCATGATGTGGGCAGACTCCTTAAGGCTGTGTACTGTACCATGTTTGAACTTTGGAAGGATGGAAGCAGTAAACTATGTTGATGGAGCAAGAAGCTGTCACGCTCTAAATCTCGGAAGAACCTCGTTATTAGACAGTTCTGTTGACACTGTGACACTTCTGGGAGGTCTGAAGGTTCCTGCAGCAGCAAAGGCACAGAATTTTTCTCCTCCCAGTAACTTCGTTGCAAGCTTTTAAAGTCTCTTAGTGAGTGTCCTGTAAAAATACTAAGCTGAAGCGTTCCTGTGGGCACACTGTGTGGTATCTTAGTATTAATTGCTGTTGTTACTGTTCTGACTTTACTGAAACCCCTTAAGGGAATACCAGTCTGTAAGAGAAGAAGAATTACCAAGTATCCCTCATTAATACTAAGCATATGTTCTAATTCCCTCTGGTCCTGCCCACTCCCATCCAGCATTTTTCAGTTTTTACATCTCTGAAGGTTTATGTCAAGCCAGTGAAACCCATGTCTGCTTTTAAAACCCTGCATTCACCACTGGGTTACGGAGGTTATAAGGGGTTCTCCCTCTCCCTGTTCAGCGGGGGGGTGGGCACAAAGAGGGCTGCTGAGAGTGCAGCTGTGTGAAATTTCACCTTTCTGTGACTCTGAACCAGGAGTTTATTCCACCAGTTCCTGACAACATGTGTTACTGTGCATTCTCCTCGCCTCACCTGTGGACTCCCGTCTAGCCTAAGCTCCACATGTTCAAACCTGTGACTCGGACCTCTGCCGTGTCGGAGCTGGCAGGCTCCTGCCAAACAGGCCAACTTCCCGCTGCCGATACAGGCTAAACAATGAATTTCTGAAATGAAGCAGACACAATGCTCAAGGAATACAAATACAAATGTGCACTGTCCACCCGCCACCCACGTCTGTCCACAAAGACTTGTCAAAAATTTGGCCTGGTCTTTTCAGAGGAGGTTATCTAATTGTCCCGTTATTCAGCACAGTTGATTATAAATGTTATATAAAAGTTGTCTTGACTTCCAGAGAAGATGAAAACTTGAACTAATATTTCAAATGCTCTTTGCCTTACTTTTCTACCACCTTGGATGCTTAACTCTGAAACTCAATAGCAGAATGTAACACTTATTTTATTCTTTTAATGCCGCTTCTATTAGCGGAGGCGATCAGCCAACATTCTTCTTCAGCAATTCCAAGTTATGCCTCTTTGCTCCTGCAGTATCTTATCTCCAGCTTGCAAGAAACATGGTTTCTGTTTGGTTTTCTACAACACTGTTTTGTATAGTCTAGTGAAAATATAAGAAACATGTAAAATGCTTAGTTTTGCCTTATATGAGATGGAGAGGGACTCTTTAAGGCTATTTAAGAGGAGCTTCTGAATCACTTGGAGAGCCACAGAAACTTGTTGTAAAAATTAATGTGCGGTTTATTGCGATTACTACTACTATTCCTTTCATTTACCTGAAATTGGGTAGAGTCCGCTGTCAGTCTTTGTGGTTATAGCAAAGTGGAAGGTACGTTTGAGGAACAGACAGCAATACAATTGGGTAAACAATAGCAGACCTGTATGACCTGTTGAGGAAATGCAGTTCCTTGGACTTTGTGTCTGGCACTACAGTTGATTTCATTAACCATTCTCACCACCAAAGAGCTGTAGAACTAGGTTGAATTAAATTAGGAACGTACTTCTTTTGAACCTCTAGAGAGAATTTAATTAAAATTGAGATTTCAAAATGTTGAAAAACATGGGTCAGAAGACAAAGCGAACTAGAGTGACTTAAGCCAGTGCAGGAGAAGGAAAGCATGACCTGGTACCACTTAGATGGTCCCATTCTCCTAAATAAATTATGTGGTGTGGCACATAATACTTGATGAGGCCAAAGACGTGGCTGTGACATAGTGGTCTGTGAATTGAAAAAAGTGAATATAGGTCAAACTTGCTTTCTAAATAGCTCCTTGAATGACAGGAGATGGACAAGGACCTCAGGTACAGGCACACTAGGACCAAAGAGCAAGATCATGAAGTACCCTCCCTTTCACAAGCATCTAGTATTCCCAGCTGAGGTTGAGCCCAGAAAATATGAGCACCTGCTTACAGTGCTCTCCTCCCCCGTCCCCCCCAAAAAACCTAGCCCCAACATCTGTGCACCTTAGCTTATGCCCTGCTAATGGCCTACAGGGAGGTAGGAAAAAGCACCACCTAAAGAAAATGCTTTTGTGGTCCTCTCCTCTGCTGTTTCTCTTCTGTCTGTGTATCCCTTCCCTCCCACTGTCAGGAAGAAAGCAGAAAATGTGCTGTATGGTGTTTGGTGTTAGTTGTCTTCAAGGCAGTTTTGTAATAGGATGAATTTTGTTTCCTTCCATCAGAAGTTTCCGTGGCTAGCTCTTCAGCTACAGTCAGATGCTCTGTTTTCCCCCAAGCTGCCATTGGCGCTTGAGATCAGCCAGCAGTGTTTCGCTGTTACGGACTTCAGCAGTATTGCAAGTGGCAGTATCTCAAATGAATGCCAATTCCTTTCACATCGCTCTTGATGGCTCCCCAGGGTCTAACTCCAGAGAACTCTGGCAGAAGTTCTTACATGTTTTTCACTTATGTGAGTCTTGCATCTTAAAAAACTGTATTTTCCCGTAATGGCTAGGAAGCTTGGTTACTTGTTCTTAAGCGTATGGTGGCTTAGTTATGGTGACTTTGTTAATACAGCATGCAGAAGACTGTATAATTAATGCTTTTAATAATAAACTCAAGCCTTGCTTGTATTATGAAATCTTTTATACAGCTAAGGCTTCAAGAACATGTAGAAAATAAAGCGCCTTACAAGCACGCATTTATTTTTTTAAGTTGGAAGTCGGTTGCTAAATCTCAAAAAAATGCTTGTGTTCTATTTAGTATCTATCTTTAGTACAGCTTATCAGAGATAAGAATCTTCTGTTGCTGCATTTCAGTAAGATTTGAAGCCATGAGGTGATGGGTTTTATAATTTTTAATTAAATTGCAAGGATAGTCTTTAAATGTATGGAGAGAAGGTTAGGCTTCTACCTCCTATGGCAAGTCAATGGGAGTCTGGTGCCCTTTGGGATGTCCCCTGCAGTGCTTTTGATGTGTTGCAGTGACACTTCAGCAGGTGGGTGCCACTTACGGGAGGGGACGGGAAATCAGTCTGTTTTGGGGAGGATTGGTCTCTCTTTAGTCAAATGAGCATTCAGGTTTTGTCTGACTGAGATTACAGACCAGAGCGCCAACTGTAGTACGTGCATAGGTTCTGCTGCGAACAAAGATGAGCAGAAAGTCTCTTAATTTCAATGGGTATTGATTGGATCAGATGATTTATGAGGTGATCCCTGGTATTCAGACACCTAGAAGGAAGCTTCAGCACTGTTCATGAAAAATCAGATACTTTTTTATGTTGTATTTGTTTACTGTAAGGCAGTCTGTCTGGCCCAGTGTGTCTTTGAAGTGTTCGTTCAGTATCTTGGTTTGGGTAAGGCTGGTAACTTGGCTTCTTGTGTTGTTAATGTGGTACTGCTGCACAGTTCCTGAAGAGAGGGAGAGTCTGGTTAGTGAACCAGGTGTTGAATTTGGGTAAATTATTACAGACCACCTTGTAGCAGCTGATGTCAACAAGGACAACTGTAACTCCCAAGTCTAATAGTAATGTGCTTAAACAGGGAACAGAATAAACTGGCCTTTTCCTGGAGTTCTCTGAACTGTCTGAGTTCTGTGTGACTCCTCAAAACCAAACAGGCTTCAACTTGCAAAGCAAAGTTAATTGTATGGAAAACTCTCTTAACAATAGAAACAAGATTCTTGTAAGAAGTTGAGCTGTGACTAGGTAATTTGACTGTGGATCTAGGCTGCTGATTTTTGTTTCCTTAGCATTTTTTAAAGAACGCTTCAAAGATGCCACCTTCAGGAACATTCAGTGCAGGTCTAGCATACTATGCTCAAGTCAGGGGGTTGTACAGCTCTGTGGAAGTAGCGTTAGGTTAGTGTTGAAGAACTCTGAGAATTCCATACTCAATTATCTTTTTCCAGGTACTTCTATGAAACTCCCACAGTAAGTACTTATATGCCTACACAGGTGGTCAAATATGGGTTTTATACTGTTGCAGTGTCTATAATATTCTGATGAAGATTTCTCATGTTGCCCATGTGATAATAATAGGTGGAGCTCGCTCCTTGTTTTTAAGCTCTTACGGGTCGGGGCTGTGGAGATGTAGTCAAGGTCTTGCTCATCTGGGTGTTTGTTTTGGGTGGGCTTCACCCAAGGACAAGCATACTAGAAATCATATTGTGAGTTCCTACTGTCTTGAGTTTTTTTACGGATTGTCTTTTAACATTGTTGAAGACTTGCGGTTTTTTCTCCCTTATTCTTCTAGAGCATCTGTTCTAGATTTGCCTTAAACTTACCTTTTTTTTTTTTAATTTTGGCTTCAGTTGTAAGTGAGCACAGTAACAAAAATTACTTCGATGTCCCAAGTGGAACTTTTGTTTTGAAATTTGGGTCAGGGTGATGGGCTGCTGTGCTCCCTGCCTTTTTATCGTGGTGGTGCTGAAAAGTGCAACTACAGAAACCGTTCCCCAGGAACTATCTTTTACTTTACTAGTATTCCTATGCTTTTTTTAAATCACTTTCTTATTGACGTGTATTGCCTGAGGCAACAATGTGAATCTCAGGTCCTAAGCAGACTTCTGCACTTGGGCTATTCAACTCAGTTGCTACTCTGGCTGCTTTGGTAATTTATTCATGTCAGTGGTCAAGACACAAAGCTTGGGAGATGAGAACAGGGGAGGAACTGTGTCTTATGAGGTGCAATCCAGTTTGTATTGCCACTTATCTGGGAGCTTCTTTGTAACTACACTTCTGGCTCTGGTACTTAGGAGTAGTAGTGTTGTCCTAAGCTTAAGGCATAAAAACCCTATGGAGTCCTTCCCCATCAAGCAATCTCTCCTGTCCTGTCTTTTCTCCCTTTTGTTTGATCACCTGATTGTCTGTTTCTGTCTAATAAAAGGTAGTTCTGCTGTCATTCAGGTGTTACTGTTCTGACCTGCAGACTCTTGGAGTACTGTATTTTCTCACGCTGCGTTTATAGGATGATGTTTACCTCTGCAGTCACGTCGGTGTAAAGTATCAGTGAAGCGTTTCGACTTCCAGAGCAATCTGTGTTGAAAAAGCAGCAGTTTTACTGGGTTGGTAGAGCTGCTACAGCCTAAGTCTTCCAATAAAACTGCATTATGCTTCAATGTCAGAAGTAACATTTGTAAGAATCTTACTTAAGATGGGAGAAGTCCGTAGATTAGGTTGAAGTGACAATACAAATTACAGCGGTTACCAAACATGGAGTACTTGTATGTTGAGCAGCAGTTATTTTGGTTTGGTTTCTTTTCTCGCAGCCTGCTGACTGAAACAACCTGGACCTACAGTTTTGCAGGTACTGCAAGTTTGACTCTTCTACTCTGACGTGTTTTTAAAATGTTTCATTTCTCTCTAGCCTTGTTACTCCGGCTACTCAAGTTTTTAGTCCTGATAGTGAGACAACTTGGTAACTGGCAGTGGTGGATAGCATCTGCCATTTTGGCTTAATTCTTTTGCCGGTGTTGATGTATTTAGATTGTATCCATGAGGCAAGATGCTTTTGATTATCTTTGGAGGTCTTTTGCAATAGTTTATATTTTGAAGCGCTAATACAGAATACCCAGTTTCTTAAGTCAGCTGAAAAGTCAGAAGTTGCATGGAAGCTTAGCAACAGCAGTTTCCTACTGCCACCAATATTTTGATGCTAAAAGTGTTCCTTTTTTGTTTGTTTGTGTTTGCGTAGAAACTCTGTGAGGGAATTCTAAACATCCTTGAAAAAGACACAAAAACTTCATGTCAAGTCGCCTGCCTGGAGGCCCTGCGGATTCTCTCCAGGGACAAGAAGGTTTTAGTGCCTGTAACCACGAAGAGGAACATGCAGATCCTTATGAGGCTAGCAAAGCTGGACACTGTAGAAGATCCTCTGGAGAGGGTGTCTGAATTTCCTGTTATAGTAGAAGCTTTAAAATGCCTCTGTAACATAATTTTTAACAGTGCTGTTGCACAGAAGCTCAGTTTGGAACTGAATCTTGCAGCTATGCTCTGCAATCTTCTGGAAAAATGCAAGGACCAAGAGTTCGTTGATGACATTAAATGCTTTGATTTGCGTCTCCTCTTCCTCTTGTCGCTTCTGCACACAGATATTAGATCGCAGTTGCGTCAGGAACTAGAAGGGGTGCAAGTTTTGACTCGGGCTCTGGAAAGTTCCCTGAGTGTAAGATGGACAGAAGAATATAAAGCAGCGGCAGATCATGACAGGCCTCCTTTATCTTTGCAAGAGACAGATTGTGCCATTGAGGCACTAAAGGCTCTTTTTAATGTAACACTTGACAGTTGGAATGTCCACAGTGAGGTAAGGCTTAGCTCAAGTGTTTTTTAAATTGGTTTTGCTTATGCTGCAACAGCCAGAACCAGCAGGTAGAGGTATACAAGAAGCAGTTGTTGTCCAAGCCCAAGAGCAAGAATTTTGATATTTAACTTTTGCTGCTGTAATTTTCATGAAATATGATTGCATTTTTCAACATAGCAGTTCAGGTAGTTTTTGAAATTTTGCATCATAATATCTTGATGTGCAAAGTAAGTCTGAGTGAATGTATCTGTCTGAATTCCGATTGAATCATGTATTGATGGTCTTGGGCTTTCAAGAGATGTTGAGTCTTTAATGCTTATGGCTTTGAATGCCAAAATAACTTTTTGGTTCTTGTTACTACTTAGGCAAAAAAATCCTAATCAATACATTTTCTGTGTGATGGGAGGGTAGCTTGGATTATATAATACAAGTTAGAGCTGTAATTTTCCAAATAAAAAATGCAAAGAAGACTATTTCATAAGAATCTGAGATTTCCAAAAGAAAATAAATGCTGTTCACTAACAATTAGCTGGCTAGGAAAAACTTTTTAGTGTAAGTATATCAGATGGCTGCATCTCTGGAGATTGTGGACTATGGCAGTAGCGTAATAATTAGAGCTGAGAAGTCTCCCTAGATTTCTTCTGTTTTTCTGGGCGTGATGATAAGCATGTCAACTCTATATTTTTAACAAATAACTCTGAAGAAAGAGTGGCACTTTTAAAAATATCTTTCTCTCCCATCCTCCCAACCACAGGCTTGAAATTAAACGTCACGTTTTAAGATGAGGTCAAGTACGAGAAACACACACTTTCATTGTTATGTCTTATAAATAAGATTTATCTTGTTTTTTTAATTACAATGTCAGATCTGTTTTTTCCTCTTGGACAAATATGCTATTTGTGTTGCATCCCTAACAAACGATAACGTTTTTCGTTGAATAACCTAAGTCTGTGCTGCAGTGATTGAATTAAATAGGGAACCTTTTTTTTAATCTAAAACAGTATTGTTAACTTTTGACTGGGCATTGTAAATATGCACCATATAAAGCTAAGTAGAAGTTTACAGAAGTTAAAATTGGCACATAATTGTTCTTTTTAGTGCATTGAACTAAACAGTAAATAGGATATTAATGATAACATTAAGGAATATAAAACTTGAGAAATGTCTGAAGCTTAGTCTTTGCTTTAGTGTCTCAAGGATATGCTGAATAAGAGATCCTGAAATTTAAGGTTGAGTGGATGGGGGGGAAAATTAGAGATGCTAATACTTCAAATTCTAAGGAATGGAGGGGCTTTTCTCTTGTGTATATTCCTGACTTAGACATTTATTAAAAATACCTTTAACCTTTGTCAGAGAAAGTTCTTTGTATAGACAAGTGATTTCTTTGGAGGTAGGAACTTGAGTGGAGAAAAATGACCCAAAGTCAAGCGTGTAACAGCTATATGAATGTTCACTACTTCAGAGTCTGTGAAGGATCATCTTTGTGATTAAGTTTTACTGTGTGAAGGAAATAATGCCAGGTATTAAGTTGGAAAATGAAGATCAGAGGAAATTCTGTTAGTACCTTTTTTTTTTTAATTTCGATAAGATTTTAAGACATTCTGGGGTGGGAGAAGCTTATTTTGTATTTTAAGATAAAGCTTATATAATAACTTTATACTAAAAGATCCTAAAAGGAAGGAACCTTTAACTTAAAGAAGAGCTCTTTAGTAGTTGTAAACTGTCAGTAAGATGTTAGGTGGCATTTTGCTTAACAAGTATCCCTGTGGAAATATTAATGAGCTGTAAGAAGAGTAAACAGCATGTTAATTAAGTGGGCTGAAGATGCAGAATTTGAAGAGATTACAAACAGAAGACGGGATGGAAAATAAAAGGAGAGCAGAGAGGTTAGGCATGTGGGTGGAAAACTAAATGAGATCCGTCCTAAGGGGGGGAGAACCATTTGAAACACCAATATTTAATGACTGGAGATAGTTTCAAAGTGGCAAAGCCAGACAAGAGCCGCAAATGGTGCAGCTGGCCGATTTGGGTGCTGATGTTACAAAAGATGCATTGGGGTGCTTTGTGCTAGGTCAAACACACCAGAACGTATGATGGATGCCAAGAAGAGCTGATGAAAAAGGACCAGGACAATGATACACACAGCTAAATGATTGCAGTTACTGGTGTACTTTTGTGTGGCTGCTGTCTGGTGGGAGACTGGAAGGGGGGATTGCTTGGAGAGAGTGAAAGTAGGGCAAATAAGGTTGCTGAGAGTAGAGAAGTTATTAAGGAAGTGGAGAAAAGGTGTCAAGGGAAAAGAAGCAAGTGAATTAGGAAACAGACTGAGTGGGGGAATGAAACTGTTGGCAGTAAAAGGTGTAAATGAGGAGGAGGCAAATGAAATGGAGAACATATGTAATCTAGATGCATGAAGAGGAAGCTGGGTGTAAATACAAGAAGGAAGACGGTAGCAGCGTATTAGGATTAGTGGTATAGAATTGGTTGTAATGGGGTTTTTGGTAGTAGAAGCTCACTGGACTGCAAAAAAGTCCCAGTGACTTTTACAAGGCCTGGTTAAAAGGCCAGCATATGACAATTAAGCATTCAGTCAACTCTAAGGTACAGTCCTTTTATTGATAGGGATGGATGTTATGATCTAATAGGTATTTTCCATCTTTAATTTTCATTATTCTAGTGACCTGAAACCCCCACTTGCAATCTTCAAAATGAAAAAATATCTTCATAATTTATATTTATATAGAATGAATCTCATCAATTTCGTTACATGGCTGCCATCCTTCGACACTGCTTATTAACCACGGGCCCTACTGAAGACAAAACTGAAGAGTTGCACAGGTTGGTAGAATTGCAGAACCAATCTATTTTAAAAGGTTATTATTTATTTTAAAAAAAATAGAAAAAAATCTACTTTGCCTAAAATCTAAAGTATGAATCTGAGAAACAATGAAAACTAATAATTTTGAGTAAACTACTATTAATGTTTTTGACAAAAGCTGTTTGCTTGAAATATTGTTTAAGCATGTCCGCTATTCCAGAGAGAAAGTGGCTGGTAAGATTGTTATTTTTGGTCAGTAATAATGAAGCTGATCTTTCTGAAAGTTCTCTGTGTGTGTGTAACTGAGGATGAAAACAGATATGGAAGTTGTAGGGGCAGTGCAAATCAAACTGGTGTGCTACTTTTGTTGTTTTGCACAGATGCTGATGGAAAAACTGCATTTTGAGTTTTTTGTATGTAACTTTTGCAGTTCAGATGGATTGGGATAGAAGTAACAAGTTGATACAGAGACATAGACCTGTTGGAGCGGGTCCAGAGGAGGGCCACAAAAATGATCAGAGGGATGGAACAGCTCTGCTATGAGGAAAGGCTGAGAGAGTTGGGGTTGTTCAGCCTGGAGAAGAGAAGGCTGTGGGGAGACCTTATAGCAGCCTGCCAGTACCTGAAGGGGCCTGCAAGAAAGCTGTAGAGGGACTTTTTACAAGGGCATGGAGTGATAGGACGGGGTAATGCCTTTAGACTGAATGAGGGTAGATTTAGATTAAAGAAAGAAATTTTTTACCACGATGGTGGTGAGGCACTGGCACAGGTTGCCCAGAGAAGCTGTGGCTGCACCCTCCTGACGGTGTTCAAGGCCAGGCTGGATGGGGCGTTGAGCAGCCTGGTCTAGTGGGAGCTGTCCCTGCCCATGGCAGGGGGGTTGGGACAAGATGATCTTCAAGGTCACTTCCAACCCAAACCATTCTGTGATTCTATGATATTTTATCTCCAGTGGTTCTAGCCCACTTTATTAAAAGTAAAAATATCAGTTCCCTGGTAACAATCTTTTTTTTATTCCAAAGATGAGGGAATCACCATGCAGTTTTAGGTGCATTGTTTTTTTTTCTTCCTCAGTCCTACACCCAACTCTGTTATGTATTTGCAACCCATAATTCAATCTAAATTCAGAGTATTTTTAGTGAGTTGGTAGTTCTGTGTTCAGTGTTACTATTTTTTTCTGCGACATCCTTATTTTTATCCAAGTAGGTCAGCTATTTGCAGGGCCCAGCAGTACGGTAGCTTCAAACGCTATCCCACTTTATCTCTTGGCAATGAAAGTTACGGTTGCCATTTTCTTCTTCTGAGATGTCTGTATGTCTAAGTGTAGGATCTTTTGAAGATCACCTTGTGAGCCAGCAGTCTCCAGGAAGAAGGATACAGCTTTTCACACCCGGCAGTCTTGAAAGTGTTAAATGAACTTGATTAAAATCTTGGGAAGCTCTTGGAGATCAACAGTCTTAGTAGGTGAACACTAAAATCCTATATCAGAGGCCTTCTCAGTTGGTGCGGACTAGTTTGGAATAATTTGGGATACCACTGCCATAGTTGCTATGACTAAAGTTAGGGCTGAGTGTCTCCTTAAAAGGCTGTCAGTCTTTTCTCTTTGCTGCTGCTTATGATGAGAGTTTTGCGCTCTCATCCTCTTTTAAGTGAGGTGCTGGAGGGAGTAAGTTCCCCACTGCTGGGAAAATTGAACAGATTTGGATAAATTCAACAACTACAAGAAGGCAGAGATCAGCCTTTATCATTTAAGCTTGTACGTAGTCAGCAAGACTGCCCTGATATTCTGGTGAATTATTGTACAGCTGATGCTCTTCCCGTGGTAACATGTTCTAGTCAGAGTCGTGGACAGTCTAATCTCCCTGTAAAATTTAATCACGTTGTGCTATTGCAAAAGGATGTATGTTATGCAGGTCATTTTGATTTTAGCTTTTGCTAGCACTTGCAGATGAGAACTAAAAAGGGCTTTACATATAGAAGCAGGGAGCTGTGGCGAATATGTAGCATTGATGTCATTTCTGTCCTTGCTTTTTTCATTCGGAAGGAATATTTTGTGTAGAGGTGCTGCCCACATGGACCTTATGGAGCCACCAAGTCAAGGCAAGGATTCCTCAGAATTCTGAGGGGGAAGCAGAAAAGAAATGAGGAGGGTTATCACTGGCTTGTATCGCTTCAGTTGTTTCCCCTTCTCCATCAGACTCAGTATAGCACTGCATCAGTCTTTGTTGTGATGGGAAAACAAATTTCTCCCTCTGTTAGCTAACTGTAGCTAGTTTCTTTAGCTCAAGTTGACAGAAGAAAGAATGCAAGTGTAGTATGGCTGCATATCGTATTTGATCTTGCTTTATGTCATACTTAGGGTTTTTTTTTAACGTGCTAGAAGAGCACTGAACAGGTTTGAACTTTTGTGATTCAAATATTTCAGCCCGTTTGCAGAACCTGAATGATGCAGGATGCAATAAAAACTGAATAATTGAATAAGCTTTTCCACCAAGACTATTCATCCTAAGGCAGCTCTGGAATAGAAAAGGTATAGTCAGAAGTAATGCCCCTGCAAATCCTCAGAGGGATCAGGGCCCCACATCAGAGGGCCTCGCTTCAGTCCCCTGATGTATTAGGTCAAGCAAATCCTTCTTCCCTGATAGGAGCTTCAATAGTGAATGAGTAAACTTGTGTTAGCAGTCTATAGCTAACATAGCACAGCTAAAAAAACGAGGCTGTGTCATCGTTTGGGCTGTTCAGTATGCTGGACTCTGACTGTGCAGTCTTTATTGCTGGAGATGAGGTGTGAGTTGGAGAGCGCAGCTTCTCGCTCGGCTTTCCACCTGGAGCCTATCAGTAAGGCGATCACAAAATTAATGGTAAAAATGGAACAAAATATTAGCAGTCTTGGATGCAGAATAAACTTTAGGAAGCATCAGGGAGGTATATTTATATTTCTTAGAACTACTGATCACTTGCACTTCTCTAAGTTTGTAAATCTGCAGAATGTTAAGATGCTTAAATGAAGGGTTCGGGCAGCCTGTTAAAGCGTGTTTATGAATGCTTCTGCTCTGAATGTTTTAAGTTGAGCATTTGTTTTATGCAGGCATCAGGTGTTGGATACATGCCCTGAGCTGTGATGTGCTGATTGTCAGTGTGATTCTATTTCTAATAAATAAGTAGAAGTTACCTATAAAAATATCTTAACTAATTTAGTACCTGGTATTGTTGTAATCATTGTGGTTCTGTCATGTCTTTACTTAACGTTTGAATATGAACAGCTTAAAGCACGACATATTAGAATGAGTGCCATTTTTGCCCACTAACAAGGTTTTAATCAAGGCATTCAGCAGCTCTAAATAGGCCTTTGCTTCTGAATTTGCATATCAGGAGGGGGCTGGGAGCATGGGTGGGTGGATGTCATGTCCCAGTGATTAATGATCTCTAGGAAGCCGAAAAGGGGAGAGCAATATACGCAGTATTCCTACCCCCTGGAGTAGGAATGCAAACACTATTGTGCAGATCTGTGCATAGTCACTGACTTCCTGGTAGCTGGAGAATTTCATACACTCCTCTACCACAAATAAAACTGTCAGTGGAGTGACAAAGATCAGAAAGCCGGGCTTCATTTATTGAAAAGAATAGCTCAGACACAGTGATCCAGAAAATTAATTTTGTAGGTGTTTGGGAACTTGGTTGTTTAATAAGAAACTGGTAAAAAGAGAACTTTTGATGAAAGACCTCAAGCCACCAAATATTTGTTGAATTTCAGTCTGTTTTGTTTCTGACTATTCCCGAATTATTGGAGAGGAGTAAATTCCACGGTATAAGAGATGTATCTTAAACAGGGATTAGAAACAAAACAAAGAGAACAAGCTTTCCAAAAAGTAGAAGTTGTCTGAGTTTCAGTTGCTAAAAGAGCAAAAGGGAGACGGCAAATGTGGAACAGCCACCCAGTCTGATCAGACCAAAACCAGCTTATTTGTTAGAAACCCTGTTACATTTGATTGCCATGATTTGCTTTCTGTTGTACTAAACCTTTGTTAGAATTGTATTAACAACATAAAAACTGAGGACAGCTTCTACGTAAATATTATCTCCAGTGTTTAAGTTGTTTGAAAAGTTTTCTCTGTTCTTGGAACACTTGGCTGAATCTTAAAACATCGGTGCTCATAGTTTCGTTGATAGCTTTGAGATCTGCATATGTAAGCCTAGATAGTTCTGTAGTATTTCTAAATATATCCATTTATGATTTCAGTTGTGCATCAGCAAGTAAATGATAGAATTCTAATTTTTGCAGCATCTGTGTAACTTAGCCCCATATTCAGGAAGAGTACAAAACTCGAGTGTTTAATGGGAACAGGATAGATAGCAAACTCATGGGATGTGTACCATACAAGAGACCCTTGCAAAGTCCCATCTTACTCCAGTAAAGAGGAGGGAGGGACCCTGCAGTCTAATTTAAATCACTTAATGGATATTTGTGAAGCATTCTTCTTCGTGCTTTCTGGGATGCAAAGACTGACAGTTACTGAAAGGTAGTGCTTGGTAAATAAACCCAAACCTTTTTTTAATGTGTTAAAAGCCTTCTGTATTTCCTGTGCGAAGTGAAAGAGAGAATATTTCAGGGGTCTTGAGAAATCGCCACCATGCCCCAGTGTTGCAGGAGGAAGAAATGTTTTCTGTGGTGTACTTCATCACATTAATGATGGTCATATGGATGGGCTGTAAAATGTTTCAAGGAGGAGAAAGCGCTGAGCACTGCAAATCAATCGGAGAGTTCCCCCTGCTGTCCTGCCAGATCAGCTGCTGTAACACACTGCTGGGAGCTGTGCCTGGTCTATGGGAGAGGATACTGTGGGGGATGGAAGTAATAATGCGCGGCTGCAGTATAGCTTTTGGAGCTTTTGTCTTTCTTTTTTCCTGGTTTGTTCCAAGAGCCAGCACTGGGGCGATAATGCGTGCCACCTTCTTTAAAACCCAGCGAGCAGAAAATAAAGCATTGTTTGAGTTGCAGGGCCTCTTTCTGGTTGCAGTTGTATAAACAGTTTATGGTAGCTGTACTCTGTTTTTAATTCTTTCTTCCAAATGAATAATGACTTTTAAAAATCTGTTTCAGCAATGCAATCAACCTCTTAAGCAATGTTCCCGTTTCTTGCTTGGATGTCCTTATTAGTCCATCATCCCAAGAGGAAACAGATATAAAATACAATGGTATGAATATGGGAGCAATTCAGATTTTACTGGATTTCATGGAGAAGAGAATAGACAAGGTATGGACTGCAAAGATTCTTCACAAAAGGGACCTCTTTGATTTAAAGCAAAAAATGCACGTATGTAAAGCTTTCTGCAAACCTTTCAGACAGTATTTAGCACAAATATGAATGTCCTTGCTTCTAGATTGTGAAACACCTCAAAATTGAGAACAAATTCCTGTGAATATCTGAAGCATACTTGCTTATGTGTGAGGATGAACATTTGGCTCTTTGTTTATATCTGTGTGAAGTTCGTGTTTTGTCAGTCATACAGGACCTCGTTGAAGGGTTCATAGAATCTGAAAAGGAAAATTTGCTCTTAAAAATGTTTAATTTGTGTTTGGTTTTATTTTAGGGAAGCAGCTATAGAGAAGGTCTGACTCCAGTTCTCAGTTTATTAACTGAATGCTGCCGAACTCATAGGAATATCAGGAAGTTTATCAAAGCTCAGGTAAGTAAAATATTCATCAAAATATTAATATGAAGCTAATGATAGACTTTCTGAGGTTTGTACAGTGGTGCAAGAAGCTGATACTTTAAAAGTATGAATGGTTTCATATTAAATTGTCCACAAAGTTCTCTGCAGTATTTTTTTCTGTTAGGTCTCTGATGACTGTCAGCTATAGAAATAATTTTGGAGTCATGTAAATCAATAGATATTATGGCCTAAGTTCCATGACACATTTTGTCAAGTGGTTAAATAATAATATTAGGGATCTTGTAAAGCTGTGTTAATGTGGGCCACCATGGATCATGTGACACAGGGCCAAAGAACACGGTCAGGTCTGTCCCCTTACATCCAGCATATAAAAAAAAAATTCAGTGCAGTTAATAAAAGTTTGCAGAGCTGTGTGGTTGCCAGTGAGGCTGCAGGTGTTTTGATGGGTTCTGCCTGAGCGTTAGCTTGACTTCAGCAGGCGGGAGTCATTGGAATTGAAACTTGTGCACCAAAGTGTGTCAGCTGTTTTGTCAGAGTAAAACTCTGTCCCTGAACAGAGGCACACTTCATCACTTGATCTCTTGAAAGAGCTGTTTGATACAGTACGGACTGTGGCTAGGCTTTTTACAGGAAAAAAATATTTCCATGCTTTGGTTAAAGATCTAAAGGATCTCTGTGGCTTGGTGGTTGGGTGTGGAGTTTTATGTTTGTTTTGCTGCTTTTCCTGAAGTGGAGAGAAATTAAAAGATGAGCAAGGGAAAGACAGCTGAAACCAGCTGAGAAATGTTCTTTTTCCGAAGCTGCAGTGATTTTCGGGTTGCATTGTAGATGCTACTCCTATATCAATGCTGTGCCTGAATTCATAAATGGATTTTATAGTGGAAAAGAGCATATATCTTCTGCCTCTTTCTTCTGTACCAGAAAAGAGTTTTTGAGGAATTTAAGAAACTCGTACTTGCTGTTTATTGGTTTTGTTTGCAGCAGTTCTTTCTTAGGATGCTCTTCTGATCTGTTAAGGGGGGGGAAAAAAAGAAAAGTTGCAGAGCCAAATGTTCAGAAGTTAGAAAATGAAGTTGTCTGCATGTTTTTACAACATCTTGGCGTCTAGATGTCAGGATATAATGGCATGCTGTCTCCTACCACAGGACCACTGCTTCATATAGTGCACAGATGGATGGATATTGCTAACTGTATGACCGGACATTTGATATTTTGAATTACCCTCATTGTTAAGTGTTGGCCTTAGGCTTTATTTATTGTGCACTATTCAAATTCTGAACTGAAGACAGAATGATTAATTTCCTCGTGGACTGTCCTATGGCACTCATCACTGTATTAGAGTGCTCTAAAAACATTAATTCATTCTTACAACGCTCTGTGAAACGGCAGTCATGGTACTGCCCCTGTTGGGGAAAGTAGGTAGGGACAAAGTAAAATGTTTCTGCTAATTGTTTGAATACTTCGTTTGAAAAAGACAGGGTCTGGTTTTTTTGAAGTAGTTGATACTGTAGCATTCATTTGATTAAGTATCAGTTCCCAGTGAGTCTGACTTGAGGAGTAATTGTGCAGTAATTTTGCACTGAGCATGACATTTTACATGAGACACCTAGAAGACAAGGGACCTGCAATTTCTTATGACAATTAGTGACATCTTTGGTTTCATTCCCTAGTAAAGCATTGAAGATCCATAATTCTTATAGGGGTCTTCAGATCATGGAATATTTCATATTAAGGCCCAGATTTGTTTGTAGATCATATCATATCCTGTGAATGTGAAGAAATTAATATAGGTTTTGAGTCTGAAGGCGTATGCACAAGGAGGCAGAAGTTAGGTTGCAAAACCAGCCATATTTCAGGCACCTCCTGCCTTTCTTGAGGGTTGAAGTTAACAATATTAATGAGTTAATGAGAAAATAGTGTGTTTGAAGAAGTGCTAGATAGTGTTTTCTCCAAAATCTTTTCAAAATTTAGCTTGAGCTTTTTAAGAGTGTTTCCTGGGAGAAGTGTACATTTTCTCTATTCATGTAGAGCCAATGTTTGAAATTTATGGTGGTAGAACTTGGCGTGTGACTAATTTTCCTGCTTTTTCATTAGAAGTATATTCATTGTTCTGTATAAATCACACATCACGTTAATATTGTAAGTTTCCTTAAGCTGGTATTTTTAATGCTTTTACGAGATATCTGAGCAAAACAGAAGAAACAAAGAACATGAGGTTACTGCTGCCTGTTTGAGGACACTCATTTGTGCTCTTAAACTCCTAATAGTTGTCTTTTTTTTTAAAGTCTACGTTTGGGACTGAGTACTCTTCTGCCCAGGATGGCAGACCAGAAGGCCTGAATATATTAAGAAGCAAGAGTCGTTACTAGTGTATGTAAGCATAGTTGGGTTGATTTTATTCCTTTTTTTGAAGGAGCAGAGCTTACAGTATTTTCTTGTTCTGTTGACTGTGTGTGTTTCTGCAAGGACTGGATCGGTATTGCCATGCATTCTACGTTGTTTCTCCTTTTTTTGTGCTGCTAGGTATTGCCTCCATTAAGAGATGTATCGAATCGTCCAGAAGTTGGCACAACAGTAAGAAACAAGCTTGTGCGCCTTATGACACACGTTGACCTGGGAGTAAAGCAAATTGCAGCAGAATTTCTTTTTGTTCTTTGTAAAGAGAGAGGTAAAAATTACTTTTTCTTCTCCCTTTTATATAAGGTCTTGCTGTAATTAGTATATTTGCCTCTTGCTGTAACTCTCGATTCTTGTAACGCTCTGCTGGTTTTTGTTTCGTAGCTGATTATAGCTGAATAATTTTCTGTGTCACTCTTTGCAGTTGACAGCTTGTTAAAATATACAGGCTATGGTAACGCAGCAGGATTGCTGGCAGCAAGGGGCCTGTTAGCAGGAGGAAGAGGAGATCATTGGTACTCGGATGATGAAGATACAGATACAGAAGAATACAAATCTGCAAAGCCAAAGTATAGTATTGTTTTCAATTCTGCATATCCTGTTGCAGTTTAGATGTTTTGACACAACTTTTTTGTTTCACCTTTTCCAGAGAGGCCACTTTTGGAATTGCATGTGCTTGTATTAACTACTGTCTCCTTTTGACTTCATGGTCTAATTATTGAGAAACCAGCCTCTTAATACTGACCATCGTATAGTCAGAAGGCTCCAAAAAAAAAAAAAAACACCACTATGAGAATGATGTTAACTTCTGTAGGAGGAACTATGTAAAAATGAAATGCTTGTCAGAAAGAAATAAGGAACAAAAATGCAAAAAGTTTGTGAATAGCCTAGGAGCGGTTTTCAAGGTGCAGGTTAGAGGTTCAGAGTATATGTGTGTCGTCCATTTAAATGGATACTAAAAAAGATGGAATTGTTAAATGAGAATAAAGGAAGCTATCGGAAATGATGCTGTAAAAAGAATAACAAAGCAGGCCAAAAGGGTTTTAAAGAGCAGCTTACTGGAGGCATTAAGAATAAAGAGAACCTTCTTCACAGGTCCATCAAAAGCTGGAAGCCTGCAGTGTGTATATGGTCGTTAGATGGTTGAGATGTAAGTAGGCAGAGAAAGGGGGCAAGTCCATAGCAAAAAAGCTAAAAGAATTCTTTGCATCATTGCAACTATGGAGAAGCTTGAGGGAGTTCTCAGGTGGTACCCTTTCTTTTCTGAATAACTACTTAAAATTCAAGTGTGAAAAGAGATTTATTTTTTTTAAAAAAATGAGCAGATTTTAGAGAAAATTAAACAAAGTAACAAACTTAGCAAGGATGGCTTTTGCGCCAGATTTTCCAGGAACTCACGTGAAGTTGCCAAGCTACTAACTATTGTTTGTGGGGTATATCTCCGTAACAGAGAAAATAGAGGTGTCAAATGCGGCTTAAGGTTTTAAGTGGGACTTTGTAAAAAAGGAACAAATCAGTAGGTCTAGTTTCAGTCGATCAGATTGCCTGGTACTAAAATTTTCACAAAGAATTGAGTAGGTCACGTAGATAAATATGGAAGGAGCAAAATAACTTCTGTAGAAGTCACGCATCAAGAATCCAATGTATTTGTTTGAAGGATTCAATGATCATATAGAAGCCCTGTTGATTTCTATTCATTGTAATTGATTTGGTGTTAGAGGTTTCAGTGATTTGATGCCATTTTAAGTAGGTTCTGAAATTGTTGACAGTGGGCATCTGAAACGTGTTATTTTTCCACTTTACTCTGTTTTCCTTGAGTTACACAGGCCTGATTAGGTATCTGACGGGGAGGTTGTGGCTTATTGAAAGACCTATTAGAAAAGCAAAAGTAAGACAGGATTAAATGTATGAGAAGTTACAGGAATTATATTGCTTCTGTGCTAAGAAACGAACTCTAGAACAGGAGGTTTATTTTTATTTCTGCACTTCAAGATTTTTTTTTCTTGCTCTTTTGTCTCTACTCTTCTTTCAAGAGCCTGATATCCAGTTATATATGCATATAAGTAGAAGTATAACATCCGTTCAGTTGAAAGCTGCTTCTCTGCTTTTGTTACCATTTCTGTATTGCCATTCCCTGCTTTTAAGTGCAAATAAAACTAGCATTGTAAATTCTCAAAGTAAAGTAACCTTAATTTGGTTTGAGCAAAAATCATCATGGGAGGGAAACAGTAAACTAATTCAATGATTTTTCATGAGTAAGAAAAGGTAACTGGAACCTGTCTATATTTTTAAAATTAAGCCTGTACAGAATTAGTTGCAAATATACATCTGTCATTCTGTTCCCCATCTATGTCATTATTACTAATGACATTGTCATTACTGCCTTCATTATTCATCTGCTTTCAAACTGCTAGTGTATGGGTTATAACAAGTACTAGTGGACTGTGTATTTCTGAGTAGCTAACAAGAAATTCACACAGTGAATCAATAAGAAGATAATATCACAATTCACGGGAATAGGCTACAGAAAAGGTATAAATATGAAGGTTGGCTATTTATAGTAAAAACTTTAATGTGCAGTTCAGACAGTTTTAGTCTTGGTGGTTTCTTAGTGTGTTCCTCTTCCTCGTATCAAGAAGCTAGACAATTTACGCACATATTTCTACAGAAATGTAAGCTGTTTTGTTTTTCCACCTCCAGCATTAACCTTATCACCGGTCACTTAGAAGAACCAATGCCCAATCCGATGGATGAAATGACAGAGGAACAAAAAGAATATGAAGCTATGAAGCTTGTCAACATGTTTGATAAACTTTCCAGGTATTGTATTATAGCTGCTTTTGAGGGAGGCAGCTCATATCCTGGCTCTTTACTAAGGTCTAGTGCTTCAAAATAGTGCTATCATCAACTTCTTTACAGGATTAGGACCAGTTTAATTACAGAGAAAAATATTTAACACTTCAAAGAAAAGAGCAATATGTAACAGGACTTCACAGGAAACCTCTTTTGGAGAGGATTGGACAGAATCAGGAAGATCTAGTGGTGAGAGGACCTGTCTCCTAAATGGATAGGCCGATAATAATGCAAAGAATTTCTCCTTTTAAAATATGGAACACAATCCAAGCCCAAGGCAAGTGTACTCATTTTCCTCAAGTCATTGAGCAGCACCTCATGGTAACCACTTCTATCTGCTGCTTATGTGAAGAACAAATACAGTGTGAAAATAGTTGTTGCCAGAAGCAATAAATTATATAATGGAGGAATTAAGAGAATTTACAATTAAGAATTATCGTGGATTTATTAGAGTAAACGTGGACTGGATTACAAATGAGCCTTTATATTTTGTTTTAAATGATTGAGGTAATGCCATAAAAGAAAATGGTACTTAATGTGACGTAAAGGTATACGTTATTGATACAGAAAGTTTATTTTTAAATAACTTTTAAAAGTTTCTACATACAAAAATGGAACAGACCTGTGCTGTTAGCTATAGTTTTTTTCCTTGTTGACTCAATATGCCTAGAATTTGCTGGTTTTTCTTCCCCCATGCTTGTAGCAATATTGCAGTGATTGCTTGTAGTTTGTTTATGCAGAAAACAAAGTTTTACGTTCTTGAGGAACACTTACTGTAATACTAATTTGCCATTGAACCAAGCTGTAGGAATTTAAATATGTAAGTGGATCATTTTTCAAGTGTAGGAAAACTCAGCAGCTAGAAATGTGTTTGTGTTTTGTGAGGGTTTGTAGACATTCACATAACAAGATCTACTGAGAGAAATCCAGCAAACCAAGAATTTTTACATCTCTATTAAAGGTGATGAATACAGCAAAATACATGGGACAATCTGGATTTTATATTGGCTGACAAAGACTGAATTATAAGCAGGAGCAAAAGCAGGGAAGGATCTCGGAACAACTGATCTGAGACTGTCAGTGGAGTAATTGGATACTTTTTCACATCATTTGCATGGAAAGCAAGTGTGTGTTACAGTCTTCTTAATAAAGAGAAGAAAATTCAATGTGCATGTGATCTTAGTTAAACTACTATGTAAAATGGAGTGATTGCTATGTAAACTAGAGAATTAAGATGCTGAGCGTTAGGGGTACCACAATACGACAGCTAAATGGTCTAATACTTTTTTTAAAAGGAAGACTGAGGCTGGGGATAGACTAAGACGGAAGGTGAGTCAGTCGCTGTCAGTGCAGCGGTGACACAAACAGTCCAAATGGCGCTGCCGTAGCGTAAGAGCCTTTTCAGTTTGGAGGGCTGGAGCCACCTGCTGCCGTGCCTGCTAGGAGCCCACAGTGACTGAGCAGCTGGTGCCCGGTGTCACCACTGACCCTCTTGGCCAGCAGCATGGCTTTCACTTTGGGCTTGCTGTCTCAGTTACATCCACCTGCAGCTTCTGCTGTCGTACTTGGGCTGCAAACTCTGCAGAGCCGGGAGCCTTGTGGTAAGGTTTTTGTTTGTTTTTCAGTATGGCGATTACTGTGGGACAGTGTTGTTGATGGGACCCCTTAAGGTGCTGTGATAACATGAATAAAATCACTCGACTGTTCTTCCCACCATCTTTGTTTCACTGAAAATTGAGGGAATGGAGGAAGTGCTGGCAGGAAGGAAAAAGAAAGTAGGACTTGGTTTTGGGAGGCTGTCGGATGTCTTTAATGGGTGTAATTGAGTGCAATTGTGAGTTTTGCAGATGTTAAATAAAATGGGAAGCTGCCAGTCTTGCATACAAGAAGAAAGAGTTAGTAACATGCTGATAGTAGTGGGAGTCCATCCATAGTTTTGGAATTGAACACTTCTGCCTCCAGCTTGAGCCTTTCAGTGCTGGGAGTTTTCAGAGACTTAAATCTACCAGCAGAATGCTCTTTACCACCCCCCCCCCACACCGGTTTGCAACCTACAGATTTAAACTGGAGGTTGCTTTGACAGGAGTCTTCACTTGATTCTGGATTTTGAATCTTGCTTTGAGGCAGGCTGCTAGTGGCAGGCTTCCTATGCCTGCTGGCCTATGCTGTTGTCGCTGTAGGAGGGGACATATACCGTGAAGTGCGCAGTTCCAGTTTGGTGTCGCGCTGTGCTTGTAAGAGGGGAGGAAGTTGGACAGGGAACCAACAGCTCCTTCTTCTGATCTCGAACAAGTTTGTGTAACCTGATCTGTGTAACTTGACCAAGAGCTTGGAGTGAACTTCTGTGATGTACAGCAAAACTGGTTTGCTCAGTACATCTGTATTGTCCCAGTAATGGAAGCTAAGCTTTGAAGAGGTAGTGTGCTTTTACTGGGGAAAGGTGGGGGGGTGGGAACCTAGAAGGGCTGACAAACTTGTTTCCCTTTCTGACCGATGAGGATAACCAGGCCAGTATGTCACTGGAGTGCTCTAGATTTGGCTTTGACTGGCTCTGTATCATTTTTGAAAAGTTACCTGGTGATGAATTGAACTCAGAAAAACAAATTTGAAAAATAGTTCTACTTCACTGAGAAGTTACAGCCTTCAGTAATGGCTGCTAACTGTTTACACTGTACTCTTTGTACAGGTTTATTTAAACAATAAGTAATAAAGTGGCATTTTCTCCCTTGTTCCATAGGATTCCAGGGCATTTTTGCTCTCCAGTGTTCTCTGTTTTCAGCATTGGCACTGAAGAATTGAAACTGCTTTGAGATGGTGTAAAACTGATCCATGCTTTTGGTCATTTCAGGTCTTACTTCCAAATTTTTTCTGTTCTGTTAGGTTGTTGGTGTGTAAGGCCTGTTCATGGGGTAACTGACCATCAACAAGGCTAAATTAAAATTAATCACCCAGTTTTGTTTTATCAAAATGTATGGAGGAAAGCTGAATATTATTTATGAACCCATTTCCCTTGCCCCAATATTTTGACATAGACTGGAGTTCTACAAAATCTTTTATGGAAATTAATATTTTTCTTAAATTTGGTTGGATGAGATTACTTTTAAAAATATTTATGTATATAAATTATAACTGTAAATGAAAATGAAAAATCTTGATTACAGCAGTTCTTGGGAGGTGTAGATGTTACTTAGGTAGTTTGCTGGATGCCTGAACCTGACCCTGAAGTAACTCTACGGGCTTTGTCTGCAGTAAGGGTCAATACTACCTTGTTGATTCATTGAGAATTGTTTGGTGACTGTATAGCAGTGTCCTCTGTATGTGATGCACATCTTTGAGCTCTGAAAAACTCCCCAAATCTGCAAAAAGATTTAACTCAACGTTTCGTTTTTGCAAAATATCAAGTTAGTCACCTTAAATCAGTGTTGTATGATATTCTGTCTGTCTGTTTGTATCATAATTATTGGAAATACTCTGTGTTAATTAAAATGTCTGGGAAAAAATGCTAACATTTTTTCTTTTATAAATGGTAGGTAGAATTGTATATTAATTGACTAATTTAAAATGTCAGGATGCTTTTTCCAAGCCAACCTGGTATTAATAGCAAGAATCCCTTTGCTGATGAAATGGTCCCCAATTATCACAGCTTGGTTTTTGTTGTACATTGAACAGAAGTCAACAAAATGAGTATGTAAGAGAACCTGTCTAAATAAGCAACCATACTCATTAAAACCACAAAATTAATCATAGGATGAATGAAGAAGGCAATGTTACATAGATTTTTTTTTTTCCCTCCCCTTTCTAATCATAGAACAAAATAATGTTACATGAAAGGATCGGAACTATTATGCAGTACTCAATTATAAGGAGGTGAATAGGTCCCTAACATGCCGTTTTATCAAAGGAGCAGACTGGTGTTTACATGATGGCTGTTTCATTACAGACACCGTCATTAATTCCATGTGTCAATACTGCCCTATAGCACATAGAGCAGACAAGAAAGAGTTACCCTTCAAAACAAGGGAATGATTTTTGAGTCGTTATCAAGCTAAATGGCAAGCAGGAAGCTAGAACTTGTATAGATATATTTGAAGGGACTCTTGGGAGATCTGGAAGTGGAAGAAGAGAATGCATTTTACCAACTGTTTAATTATGGTGTGTTTCTAAGTACACTTGAATAGAATGCTTTGTTTGCATTAGAAAAATGAATGTTCCAAGGTGTATTTGAGTATATGGGAGGTCACGTAAGGATGTTCAAATATGTGTAAATACATGCATTGTGTAGTTGTCCGTCTCTTCGTGGATACAGAAGTGTTCCCGCTGCCACCTGCTGGGCTGGAGCCACCTCTCCTGCCTTACAGATGTACCATAAACATCCAGTTTCTGGATGGTGAACTGTCCTCTGAGCCTATATGTGCCAGTTTCTGGTGCTTCCCTAGCCACCTTGTGTCTCACCTTAAGCAGTAAGCACATCCTCAGCCAGCCCAAGCTGTTAGAGCTCAGTTGAGGTCTCTGAGCAGCCAGTGCTAAATGGGCAAACTGCTGACACTGGCAGAGCCGAGAGCGTTCGTAGAGGTGAGGATCAGCTCTGTGGGCTCTTGTGCGGCACTGAAGTTAGCTGAGTGGTGGTGCCTCTTGCAGTCCTACCCATAGTTCTGTTATTTAGCTGATAGTTGTTCCAAACCTGTGAAGCTAGCTTTGTAGGCAGCCCAGATCTTTTCACCTCTGCATTTTGCCTCTTTGAAAAACAGGAGTAAGCTTGTGTAGTGTTCAGTGCTTGCAGTCAAGTCTTCACTGGTGAAAGGATGCCATGTTTTACACCATTTTAGGACTAGATTATGGTTAGGAAAAAAAATAGGCTGATCCCTGCTTCTCCTCCTACCTCTTAATTTGGTAGCGTAGAATATTTCTGCCTTCATACAGTTCAGTTGTACTGGGTAGCATTTGTCTGAGCAAGGATATGTGGAGTTACACAGAGAAAGAACAGCAAACTTGTAACAACTGTCATTCATCCTATTCAAGGACTTGCAAAGCAGGAAGCTCGGGCAGGAACAGAGAGGTAATTGATAAACATCCTTGTGGCTCAATGAAATGCGAGATCAGCCTAGCTCATGGTTGAAGCCTAGGCAGGAGGAAACGCACTGGGAATGAACCTCAAATGCCACACAGCACAGATCATCAGGGTGCGCTTTAAGGCGAGTCCAGCGAGCTGAGAAACAGGCTTTTCAGCATCACGAAAGAACATACAGATGCACTTCAGTGACTCAGGCTTCTGCATTGTGCTGTCATGCAAAACTTGGCGCATTTATCCCCAAAAGACCCCCCGCAAAAACCACAGACCAGGCCTTGTGCGTATGGATGTGTCTTGTCTGTTGCATCTGGCGTTCGATGTCTCTGCTGTGACTCGCCGGGAGAGAAAAAGTTTCTGTCGAGCTCTGGAGTGTGTGGAGCAGGGTGTAAAAGTGAAGCATGGAAGGGAAGCTGCAGAGAAAGAGCTATTTCTTTACAACTGACAAATTATGAGATAGGACATCTTCACAATATTTACCGATACCTTAAAAGTATCCTTATGTGAGGAGAGGGAGGTCCCCACATAAGGGGACTTTGGGACGTTGTTTTCCTGTGCTTCACTCTCCTCTTTCTTGAACTGTTTCTTTGTTCTTCTGTACTAGCCATTATAATTTATTTATTACTAATAGTAAATTGTAAATGACTAGTAAATGTTGTGATTCTGTGACTTCTGGCTGCAATTTTAAATGTTGCAACCTAAGAGTATGCGTTGTGGTTTTTAAAACAGAAGTCTAGGATCCTCTCAGCTTAGAGGGCAAGCAAAGGTGATTTTGTTCTTTGTGGCTATGTTTTTACTTTTAGGACTTAAAAAATGTGAGAAAGGACTTACTCTTCAGGTTATTCTTCTCAAAAAATAAGTGTAATAGATCACTACTGAGGCTTGAACTTGAGTAAGTGGCACTGAAGAATTGTTGCAAGACTGATAACAGATTTCAAAGCACACTTGTTTTGTATTATGGTGTTTAAAATTTAAAAGCCAAAAAGGCCTTAGCTGTACAGGTGTGTTTTCCTGTGGAAAAAGTCTGCAATTAGACACAACTCCAAAGCACTCCAGCTTTGCCTTTGGGGGACCTCTGCAGCAGGCAGGGAGGGTTCTGGTCCTGTTTGGATGTGAGATTGTCACTCTTCATGGTTTGAGCCCTTTTGAATCTGATTTCGAGTATTTTGATCTCTTCTCGCACACATCTCCAGCAGATACTTGAAAACTTAAGTGACACAAGAGTGCTCTCATTTGGGCAGAATCTGCATACTACAGATTGCATTGCCTGAAGGAAGAGGAAGGACTTGCTGTCAGTCCTCAAGTATGGCAAGCTCTCTCTAGTCTATTTAAAGATAGATCCTGCTCTTACATGCACATACAGGCAGAGCCCGGCCTGTGCTTCTCAGGTGTGGTTGTTATAGACCTCCTTCCCTGGCTCCCAGCGTCCCACCCGCACCTGGTCAGCCAAACCGCAGCGCTTTCTCCAGCTCCAGTGTTTTGAAATGCCGCAGGCGGTGGGATATGTGAGCTACCACCGTAGTACCCGATTGCTACATCTGCACACACAGCTGCATTTCTCTTGCCCGTCTCTGCTCTTCCTGAGCAAGAAAGACTCTTGGAGACTTAATTTAACTGCTGCTTGACTGTACAATATCTAGCATACGCATGCCATGGTGATTCAGGTGTTGCCTTTCTTGCTGTTCCTGTGGCTGTGTTAAGGTTAGGTTGCCAGCTGTGTACACGCCATTTCTGTCCCTCTTTTCAGCCAAGGTAGTAGTGCGGACCAGGCAGAGAGCTGGTGAAATGCCTTTGCTTCCCCATTGAGTGATGGAGTTTTATTGTCTGTGGCTCAGGGGGGTGGTATATGTGTGTTAAATCGGCAGTTTTACTGGGCTGCCTTTCAAGGAAGGGGTAAATTGCCATCAAGCCTCCGCTCCTTTATTTAAGGTGACTCCTGAAAATTTAGAGGTATTCTCCAATTTTTTTCTGTCAGCAGAAAATCAAAATGTTATCTTTGCCCTTACAGCTTTTGCTATAATCCACATATAAATTAGATGATAAAAAATAAGGATTAAATAAATCTTTGCTAATACTTTTTGATTGGCTTAATCAATAATTAATCATCTCTTAGATGAGGCTGTAGCTTGTGGAGTTGATATAATTGGATTAGCTTCTGAGGCCTTTGGAGCTTTGAAGAGATTAAAATGGCTGTCAATCCTGTAATTAAACTGCCACAAACAAAAGCAATAGTATTAGAATCAGTCAGCTTTTTTTAAATGAATCAACAAGTACTTACACACCCCTGGTAGTGGTGTAGGAAGAGTCTGTTCTCTTAACTGAATGATTTCTTTCAGCAAGATGAATATGTATCAAATCATTGTTTTAATTACCTGGGCATATATTGGCCAGAATGGCAGGTGAAATTTTAGGAAGCAATGGCTGTCAGAGAACTCATAGAAGAAAAGCTAGTTTGTGTGTCTCAAGCAGTGAACCTGCTCCTCGTCTTGAGCCTATTAGGCACTGACTTTTCATGGTGTCTTTAATTGGCTAAGTAGGTTTGGCCTACATGAATGAAGTCTTTATCTGTCCTGCTCTTCCCCTCCCACCTATTTTGGAAGGTTTTTTGTTCTTCCTTCTTCAAAACAGAGGGCTTTAGCAGAAATAACTTCCTTTTAAAGGCTCATTATGTACTAAAGCATATACTGTATGTCACTGTATTATACACATGTGAATTGATATGTGTGCATATGCTAATATATATTCTTTTTTTTAAATCTCTTACAGAGATGAGCTTATAAAACCAATGGGAGTGCGGCCGGATGGTACAATGGCTCCTTTGGAAGAAGCAGTCAGCCAGTACCATACCAACAAGCAAGACAGTTCAGATTCAGACTAAAGCATCACCTGCTTCACTCTCAATTCTCCTCTAATCCACACTTTTCCTTAGAGCCATGACATCTTTTATTTAGGCATTTTATCCTCACATTAGTCAACATCACATTAACTGTTCTATTATTGGGATATTTAAATGACGGGTCCTGTGGTGTAGTGTCTGAATTTTTACTCTGTATGAAGAACATAGCAATTTATTAGTTGATGATCTTTATTAATTCAAAACTAAATGCATTTCAAAGGGATAAAAAGAGAAAGCCTACAATGTGAAATAAAATACGAACACTTTAATTTTCCAAAATCCTGTTTTCTGAACTCTGTAGGTTTTCCCATTCTTGGTATTTTATTTTTTTGTATTGTCTTGCCAGTCTCTCCCTTTATATAATTGTAATTAAAGAAGTGTGTTTGCTTACTGGCATTCGGTGCAGAGGGTGTTTAAACTTAGAAGTCTGACTGACCTCATGAAGCTGCCTTAACTGGCATTTGGCAGTGATTTCAGAGCTACCCTTTTGTAAAATGTCATTGGATTTCTTACTGCTACACACTTCTGTGGTGAAGCTGCTGCTTAAGATTTTACCAGTGTGTCAGTCACTGACGGCTGCTAAAATTACCTTTAAATTGGGAACAGGATGGTGTATGTCGTATGTCCTCCCTCCCCTGCCCCATTAAGACCACACGAATGTACTCCCCGCCCCCCATCTTTGGTTTAAGTAAAAACATCCCTATTCAAAACAGCATTCAAGGAGCTACGTTTAAATGTTGCCATGAATGGGAGTGGACTGAAGTGAAGTGCATGTGCGAGTGTTTTACTGAATTGGGGGCTACTTTTGGAGATTAATGGGTATGCCTCACTTGAAGGGAAGTCAAACTAATCAACAAAGAAATACTTCCGTTTAGGGAGGACTTAGGAAGCGATGAGATAGAGAATGGGAAAGTGGGAAGGAGAAAAAAAAATGTCACTTTCAACTCTGTAGTTTTTAAAAAACGAAGATTAAAGTTTTAGGCGTGCTGCACTGCTGCTGTTGCCTCTTTGCCTGCTTGGTTTCTTTCTCTCTGGGCATGAATTACATGAAGAATCGCAGTTGGTTGTTTTGTGTTTCGGTTTGGTTTTTTGGTCAGAAGCATGCACATGCCATTCCTTGTGAACCTTCCAAAGGCTGGGGAACGTTCTCCAGTTTGTCTTTGTTTCCTGCAACTTGACGCTGGTTCCCTGAGCTAAGGCAGCTGGTGCTCAAAGACCGTGTAAAGGGACAACTTGGTATGAAGTCCTGCTGTGGTTTCCCATGGGAGGAGCTTCCACAGATCTCCTTAGTCTTCTGAAAGGACTAAAATGAAATAGTGCACTGCTGTCCTCAGCAGTAAATTTGTTTTCCCAAAGGACACTGCCCAGCCATAGCAATGCCCTTTTTTTTTTTTGTTAAAAAAAAAAAGGGAACTTAAGGACATTAATTCTATATATTTCTGTAAGAAGGGACCTTTCTGAATGTTAAAATAATCGATGTTTTGGGTTGTGACTTGACTTGGGCTGCACTGTCTGCTGCATCCACAGGGAGCATCGTGATTTCCAAAGGGGGAAAAGGAAGCCAGCTGCTGTTCCCACACAGCAACAGCTACAGCAAAGCCCATCAATGTATTGATAGTGCTGTAACCATACCTGTTACGTATGGATGCACGGGGGGGAGGGAGGAGTTGTCCAGGAGGGAAAAATGTACTTAGCTGCATCAAAGCTGGGTCTCAAAATTGTAATTCTGCATTTAACATCATCTGCTGACTACTCTGAGCCCAGTCCAGGCAAGTATTAAGTGCACTGCAGGTGCAAAGAATTACAAACCCTCCCTGAGAAGCAAAACTTAACTGGCTCTGTTAACGAGGAATTGAGTCCTCTCTTGGTGTCAGCTGAGGCTGTGTCTGGGCAGTGGAGAAGCAGCTGTCTCAGTAATGGGCTTCTCTGTTGGCTGCTGTACAGGGATGAGTACAGCGCATGAAAAAGAGCAAAATCTCTGTTGCTTTACAAGTTGTAGAATATGCTCCTACAATTAGCTGGGTAAAGAGATTAATAATAACGGCTCCAGGGACCTCGTTACAAATGGTATAGCATGAGGCTTTTGTGGTCTGGCTCCTGCCACTTGCGACAGGGCAACAGCAGTCGCAACAAACAAGTTATTCTGTTTAGTTGATCTTGGAAAGTACAGGCTCGTAGTAGGCTTTGCAGGCATGAGATGCTGCTTCAATTAAAATGAAAACCCAGCATTGAAGATTCTGCCTGAATCCTCCAGCTTAAGAGTGATTTTCATAACTGAGTTGGTTGCCTGTAGTGGGAGTGCAGGTTGATCTAGTTAAATGAGTAACTTCCACCCGTGCAGTATCCCCAAGCATCTCTTGTTCCAAGGTGATAGTTTGAGGAAGGGGTGCTGCCAGATTTTTTGGCTTATCTTTGAAAGGTAACATAGGTCCATTCATAGCGGCACCGGCTGGAAAATCTTGGGACAAAGCTTCTCCAACACAACAGTGCATCTGCTTCCGTGTGTGCTGTGTGGGCTTTGTTGTCTCTTCAAAGTAACCAGGCACGTGTTAAGGTTTCTCTTGGATTGGGAGCCTGGAGAGAAGCAAAGTGAGTATTTGCTGGTTTAAAAAAACCCGAACAACCCACCTCCCTGGAATTCTGTGTTTACAGTCAAATTAAGATTTGCTCCCAAGTTTGTTTTCAAAGCTGAACCTCCAAAATTGGAGACTTGGGCAACTGAACCTTATTTGAACCGGCAAACTGGTCAGCGAGCCTGACTGGTTTGGGGAATGCTCTTTCCTTCCTCCCCAACAGAGCACAGAGGTGTCAGGTCTGCCTCTGAACGAGTGTGCCAAGTCCCTGTTCAGACGTCACCACGAGAATCTGCTGCAACGCACCAATACCTGGTGGGCTCAAGGCTGGAGAGCGATGAAAGGTTTGCTGCCTCTGCTAGCAGTAGCTCTGTTAGAGTCATTATATGTGTATTTGGCTAATGAGTTACATTCCATATGGTATGAGCTATTTTGCATCAGAGGAAATGACATTATTTGATTATAGGAATGTATATAGAAATACATGCTTTTCCTTCAAAACATTTGAGTATAGTCAACACAGAAAATACTGTAATTGGAAAAAGGAACTCTCCTGAGTAAAATGTCGATAGCTTTTCTGATGACTGTAAAGGTGCTAGCCAGGGGGTTTCAGAGACGTGTACCTTTCACCCCCAAAAAGCCTTTCACAGTCAGTCCCAAATACAAAAACTTCTGCTTCAATCTTAATTTTGGCATCAGCAGTCCAAAGTAACACAATTCTCATTGAAGCTCATCATCAATGATTTGGAAGCTTTGCTCTTCTTTGTTTCCCATTAGAGTTAGGAAACAAAACATGATGGGAAATTTGTCAGAATACTTTGTTCTTTTGCAAAATAACACAGACGTATGTGTTTAAATGTTCAGGAAAACTTCCTGGCAGGTATTCTCAAATGCTAATTGAAACTTTCTGTGCCCCAAAAGTGGATTTCAGGAAAAAGGGTTGTTTGCAATCTGTTAAAAATGTTGTTGTGAGATAATTACCAGAACTTTAAAGAAATTTGCCATAGAAGAAAACCAGATTACCTTCAATGTTTTTAATATACAATATTGCTGTACATGCATGTAGCCAAAATAGATTTTTCACCCTATATCTGGACCTTTTCCAAGGACCTGAAAATCGGCAATGGCTTGGGGAGAAAAAAAAAAAGAAAAACAAAAAAAAGAGAACGACTGGGCAATAGTATCTTACGGTTTTTCATGCACTAATTTTCTTCTACCTGGGTGAAAAATTCGTTGTCAAAGGTGACTTTAAGGAAGAGAATATTACAATGAAGCTGTCGTATGAGTTGGTTGCCAAGCATCCTAGTCCAAAAGAGGAAAGTAAACCCCAAAGTATACAAGGT
>Ga0065711_1028800_pt1 | contig 39123 bp, 25 predicted proteins | sample Hoacrofraction12_FD_59098 | JGI IMG/M metagenome (GOLD analysis project Ga0065711, IMG submission 59098) | Hoatzin crop microbial communities from Cojedes, Venezuela - Epithelial fraction 12 v2 (version 2) | ecosystem: Host-associated > Birds > Digestive system > Esophagus > Crop | place...
CTTCCCCCCCCCCCCGCCCCCGGAGTCTTTAAGTCCAGACCTGCCTGTTTGAAGAAAATTATCCTTTTTCCGGAGTGTAACAGCCATGTCTCAATTGGACTTCAATTGCCTTTACACGGGTCTGAACTAAATTGAAATAAACTTCGCTTCAAACCTGCTGCATGGTAAGGATGAGCTTCCTGGCTGCCTACGTGCCGCTTTATATCAGTTTAAATTATACTTAGCGCTGTGCGCTTGTAGACTGGGCTTTCGAACCCAGTCATCAATATGATGTAAAATAACTCAATGCTTTACCATTGACCTCACTGCTCCCTTGGTTTTTTTTATACATGGGACTAGGTGGGCCTTGGCTAAAGGAATGTAGCTTTGTTGGACATAGCTGAAGACTGTTAAAGTTGAATGCACTGTTCCTGGAAAAAAGTTCTGGAGCGCCTGTGGTGGCTGGAGGGTGAGATCTAGGGAGAGGCCAGGTCAGGAGCTTGTTAGCACAGCATCTCCAAAAGGGTCCAGTCTCCGTCTTCTGTAGTGTGTTGGGTTTCTCTCTTGGATCCATTTGAATGTGTTTGCATGTCTGCGGGAACAGAGGACAGTGTGTAGCCGCTGTCTGGGTGACTTGTTGGTTTTCCTTTAGGGGATTGTGTTCTTTAAGCTCTGCCTTTATGAAGAGTTTTGCCTAATGGGAAGCAAAGAGCAGCTGAGATCATTCTTGTAGCTTTTGCAGGATTCCCAATAGCTGCTGTGAAATAGTCAAGTCTTCAATCAATTTTTACTTGGCTATAACTTGGGAAATCTTTGAGCAGCTGCAGGGGCATTGGCTGGAGAGCTGTGTCCGCAGGCTGGGGAAGGCTGCAGTGCTTTAGTTGTGCCTGGTTCGCACACAGGCAGGAGCATACATTTAGAAAAATGTACCTATTTTCACTTGTGTTCTCTGCTTTTAAAAATTATTTTCTTGAAACTGTCCTTTTCCTTGTCTTTTTTTAAGAGCTTATTCTGTAGAAGTTAGCAATGCTTGCCTTGGAAAGATTTATCTTCCTGCAACTCCATGGATATCAAGGTTTGGTCTATTTTATACAGAGATTCATCTTGCTAATTCCCTTGGGCTTGCATGGGTACAGCTGTGTCAGACTTGATCATACATGATGTATTAAACACGTTAAAAACCCCTTACTGAGAACATGCACTCCAGTCCATTAGCAATACGCCTGTCACCTCGGTGAAAAGACGGGGATTCTACAGTGACCTTTCGGTGTGTTAACAAGCCCCGGAATCCCATGATTTTGAAAACATTGCAGGAGTGAATTAACTCCTGAGGTCTAACGTGCAGGTGACCATTTTTCTGTGGTTTACTGTGAATATGCTGGGTTTGAAGCTCAGGTTTTCTTTCTGGCGAGTGAGATTAAATTGCTAGGAGTTCCCCAGAGTAAAGGCTGTGATGTCTCAGCCATAGAAATGAGGGCTTTATCCTAGGCTTTGTGCCAAAACATTAAAAACAAAACTCCACACACCATCTCTAACTCATTTTCAGTGCATGTTATTCGGTTCAGTCTTGTGAATGTGTGGAAGTGAACTGTGGCATGAAAAGGGTCTTGTGAGCATGGCTCTGTCACCGCTGTGGGACTTGGCTGATGCCATGGATGGGCATTCTTGGAGGAGGCAAGTCTACTCTTAGTTTCTGGTAACTAAATCAGCAGAAGCTAAAAAGCAGACCCACTACAGGGCTGATACAACTTTCAAAGAGCTCTCGCATATTTTCTGTATCCTATTTTCTTCCTCCAATGCTTCTTAGCATCCATCGAATGGCAGGGAGGAGGGAGGGAAGGACCTGGATAAATTAAGTATTCCAGGATCCAGGGACTCTGTGCCTGTTGCACCTTCCCAGGGAAATGGTGGGCCAGTGTGTCAAATCCACTTGCAAGTGGCAGTGTAAATTAAAGCTGGGGGATAAACAGGTTAGAAGGTTAATGAGATGTCTGAACTTTATTGATTTTCCATACAAATTGGCTATAAAATCTTTTGTTTGCTTTTTCCTCTCCCTGGGATGCTGTGTTAGTTACATGGATACAAGGAATAGCAAAAGGGGTGGGGGTGAGGAGAGCTGTGGCTATTTGGAAAACATGGCTAGGAAACCTTGGCTGTACTCCTGAGGGCTGGGCTGATGTGCGATTTTTGGGCAGAGTGGCCCTGAATTGGGGCCCTGCACCCCTCTGTCTGCTGGGTCTCGGTGCCATGGACAGTTGGTGGCCATTGAGCCATGGACAGCAGCGTGTCCTGGCTGTCATGCAGAGCTGTACAGTCCCAGGGCTCATAGAAACCTTTTATTTAGCTCTGGTGCTGCACAGGCTAAGCTAGAAAGACCAGTGGAGGAGGAGCTATAATACGGTGTAAAATGATTTCCATGTCCCAAAGTTGTCAGGCAGCACCCCAGTCAGAGTGGCACTACTCCTTGCATAAGCCTGTGCCTAGCTTTAGAATGTAGAGCCGTGAAGCTGAAGGGAGAGGATCGCTAACTAAAGATATTGAGTTTATTCGTCTGGCTGGAAGTGCCTGACTTAACACTCACATAAATGAGAAGATGCTCAGGCCACCAATTTTTGGTCTTTGCTGTGTAGATCTGCATTCCTACTGGGAATAGATTTGAGCTGGTGATCAGAGACACTCTAGTGCCATGGGAGGGTGAGAGGAGCTGAGATCCTTCCAGCTCACATGGTTCCTCAACAGTGCTGATGTCATTCAGTGCTGCTTCCTGTCCATGCTGGTTTCAGCTGACGGGTTCAGCTCAGGAGCAGCCATGGGCTGGTGGGCAGCACCAGACTCTGCCTTGATGTGACTGTGCTGGGTGGCACAGCCAGCCCAGAGCAGCAGCACACTGGGAGAAGAGCTGACTCTGGGGATGTTCTTGGTCACCCCATCCAAGAGTGGCCTAGGGAAGGAAAGACCTTGTGTGCTCAGACTACATGGAGATGAAAGTTACAGCTCCTCCTGAGCTCATTTTTTTATGAGACCTTGTGGTTGAATCACATTTCAGATTTTTTTTTCTCTTGGATTATGTACCAGAATAAATAAAATAAAAATAAAAATAGCAAATAATAAAAAAAAAATAAAATAGCAAATTCTCTAAAGGGTTAATACTATGTTTTGACTCATGTTCTGTTTTTTCTAACTGGAGTACCAGAGTGAAATTGTTTTTGTGCTTAACATGGAAACTGATGGCAGAGTGAATGGGAAGAGTTGCCTGCAGACAACAGTTTTCATAAAGCAGCCATATTTTTTGTGTAAGGGTTTCTGAGCAGCTGAGGACAGCTGTAGAGCACGCAACCCCATGAGAGATCAAGAAAGATCAAGCTTTTTAGATGACCATGTCACGGCAGGAAGGACTGATGGAGGAGAGGCTTGAGCTTGGCACCTCTGCATTTGTAATCAGGCTTCAGATAAACCAGCACATGCCATATGCTGGAAGATTGGTCAATACTTAAAACTATTTGCTGAGAATATGATTAAGTCAAGAGCTGAGTGCAGTAAGTAGGTCGCTGGGCATCACTGATGAGCTACGTCCTTATCTTGTGTACGTCACCAGCAGTATTGTATGACAATCTTTAGCTGTAGGAACAGTTCCTTGGCTGGCTTAGAGCATGTGTATCTATTTTTCAACAGGCTAGGCAGTTTGCATCTGATGTAATGGTGAAAAGCCACAGGCAAAGCTGTTTTTGTTTGGTTGCAGCCATTTCAAAGCATTAAGCTTTCCACTTGCCCCAGTAGCAATGCATCAGTGCTTTCAGCAATGGTTAACAGTTCTTTGGTTAAATGGTACAGGTTATAGAAAAAAGGGATTTCTGTTTTCTTTTGCTATTTAAAGTGACACAACAAACCATCAAACCATAGTTCCTTCAGAATTGTGGTAATTTTTGGAAAACATAGACTGTGCAGTGAATACATGCAAACTGTAATTTCAGTCCTTTGTCTTCTGTGTAGTCAGTTTACAGGGCAAAGTCAGGAAAGGATATAATTTTATGCGATGGCCTCTTTGTTTAGAGACTAAACCGCAGTAGGTTGGCTGTACATAGAGCTGACAAGAGCTTCAGATTTTCAGCAGTTGTCAAAACTTCGGTGCAAAGGAAGGGGAATGTTGAAGGGGGAGAAGAAATGCAGTCCTGCTGGGGTTATCTTGTTAGCTATCTGTCAGTTTGACAAACTATTATAAAAACTGTTGTCTGAGAGTTTGCCAAGATGCCCCAGAACTCAAATGTGTGAAGCCCAAGTTGATCTGGGTCCTTTCATTCCTCTGCCAGGATAGGACTGATGGCTACTACACCCCTCTAATTCAAAGCTGATTTTATTCAAACCCTTTAGGTAAGTTTTGAGATCTTATGGTCTAGTTACTTAGCCAAAAGAATTATTTCAGCTGCTGCTTGTTGGTCTTGGAGTGGGCAGGTGATCAGTTAATGCAGCTACTGGTCAGCAGTGATCAGTTCAAATCATCGCAGCCTGGTCATGCTCTGCTGTGTGGCTGTGCCTTTGCGGGGGAGATGGGGATCCAAAGCCCATGTGTAAAAATGAAAAAAAGTAGCCCTACAGTTTCTCATGCTAATGTTTGAGCTGTCTTTATTTCCTTTGAAAGCCAGTTCCATAGGCTGGTTAATCCCCCTGTATATAAATCTTTCATACAGTTAATCCTTTATTTTTTTCAGATCCCAGAGTAGAAGAGATGGTTTTAGAAACAAATCCATTTACCTTGTGATGCATTGAAAACAAACCCCTCTTATCTGAAAGCAGAAACAAAGCAAAAACACAGACACATTTTTCTGTGTAGTCTTGGTCGTTATTGCTGTATGGTGCTAAAAGATTTCAGAGCATTATTGTCTCCCCAAAAACTTTGAGAGAGATTACTTTCAAGGCTTTCAACACTGAAAAATGTTATAGAAAATCAAGTGACAAAAGATGCAAAACTGATGATGAAATCTCGATACTCTTGAAGTTAATGGGAATCTAAAGGCTAGGATTTCGCCTGGAGTTTGAATTATCTCCTTGGAACACTGAATTTATGCGCTTTTGGAGATGTGTCATTGCGGAGTTTTACTGAGATAGCAATTCCCAGGTATTCTAGCTTTATTCATGAATGATCCAGCTGATTCCCACTCCCACCTTGAAGTGGAGCATAAGATTAGGAAAAGGACTCCTGGAATATTTCAGTTATTTTTAAAATAGTAGATTAAACAGCATCAGTGAAACTTGTGCATACTTTTCCTTCTTTCCCAACAAGTCCTAGAAGGACTTGGAGAGACATTAGAAGTATCTTGGGGCAGAGACCACTTTCTTTAATTCAGAAACAAGTCTGAAAGTAATAAAAATAATCAGTGGATATCTTGGAGAGTGTTTTCACTTGTCAGGCTGCCCTGGTCCTGAGAACACAGCAGAGGCTGTTGGTCTATACTCAGACCTTGCGGAGTAGTTTCATATGGCAGTGCTCGATGTGCTTGTTTCTTTGGTTTCAGGCTCATGTAATGGAGAGGTGGAGGGTGATGGATGTAGTAGAAAGATGTAGGGTTGCTTTAGAGCAGGAAACAAACCCAGGTTGGGAAGGGGGACAGGAGTCTAGAAAACCAGGAGGAAGAGGAGGAGAGCAGCTAGGCAGGGTCATTGTTCTGGGCTGGGCACCGCACAGAAGGCGGCTGCCATCCATAATCTAGCCTTGGGCTGAGATCATAGCCTATTGATGTATTTTACATGACATAATACCTCTAGAGGCATTGCAGTACTAAATGTATAGGTTAGATGAACACGGTTACTGCATCCATCTTAACAGTCCTGCTTGGATGTTATGGGAAGCAGATGTACATGTTCGGTAGCTGTTGTGCGAGAGAGCAGGGACTGAATCAAACCGGTAAAGAAAGAAGTTCTTATAAAAGGTAAAATGTGTTAAATCTCAAAAGATTTCAACAAAAAAGAGGGTGTAAGATTAAACCTTGACATGGCCTGTTGTGCTGTTTGTCCCTGAAGGCAATAATGATGGAAAATGGGTCTGGAGTTTGCGAAGCAGCTCCAAACAGTCCCTAGTGCACTGAGATAGTTGCAGTAATCTAATGATTTGGGGTGTTTTTCTTCTTACTTTCTTCTGACATTTTCTGCTTACTCTATTTTAGTTTAGACTTCTGTTTGTAGTTTAGAAAACTACAAACCCCTCTGGATTGCAGACCCAGTGATTTAAGCATCTTTAGCTCTGACACTGAGTTCTCTCGTGTGTAATATGAAGGAAGTGTCTTTGCGGGGATGCTTGCCTGAGAGCAAGGCCTGGCTAAAAGCAAATTTTAAATGATTAGAATTTTAATAATACTCTTTCAGTAAAATGACGGTGCCACAAATGATAGATGCATATGGAGCAGAAGGGTGAAGCATGGGAGATGCAGAAGGATGTGCTGCAGTGGGAGTCTTTCTAATCTGTACCATATTACTCAATTTTACAATAAAACAGAATAAGTGTTTTGAATCATTTGTTCCTCCTCCAGTGTCAAAAAAGCTTAGCAGATAGTTGATAGAATCTAATGTTGTAGCAACTAAAATACAATTGGTCTTTATTGTAAGCATCCTCGTTAGTGGGGTGGAGAGATGTGTGTATGTGTCTGCGTAGCTAATGTATTGGAGAGTCTGAATGCCTGGGCTTGGTTCATCTTTGTCTTCCGAAATGAATGTTTTTTTATCGAGGTAACTGAAATTTTTCCAACTTTGCTGTTGTCTCAATCATCTTGAAAATCAGTTGCATCTTTATCTGATTTAATAGTCAGTGTTCTTGTGCACAGGAGAAAGTTTGGAGAGGTTAACCTTTCCTAATCACTTCTCCAGCCCCACCTGATTTTGCTTGCATGGGAGGTGGAAACAGGAAGCTCCAGGAGGTGTCTGCTTGGCAGCCTGGAGGCTGACGCATTATCTGGCATGGAGCAAGTGGTTATGTGCTTATCGGTCAGTATTTCCTAATGCTGACCGTGTGAGTCTGCCTCTCCTGGCAGCAGCGTAACTCCCTTTTGATGATTTAGCTTTCCTTGTATTTACAAGGAAATCACCGTAAGGGTTGGATGTGAGTATCTGCTGCAAACACAAGAGGAGTCATCTAGTGACAGGTTTCCATGAAACAAAGTGAATTGAAGTTGAAATCTAATAAGTAAACGTGTCCTCGTTAGCTTGGGACATCCAGGGGACTTGTACAGATGGTTTTGTAGGCAATAGTGTGAACCTGATAAACACACTAGTGTCAAGGCTTCCTAAGTTTGTCACTTACATGAATTGATTATCACTGGGGGAAGGAGAGGAAAACCCTGGGCTTTCTCAAATCGGCCTGACAGCGGGTGTGGGGAGGGAACAGGGAGTGTGTGTGTGCATACTGGGGGTTACTGGCATGATAAGATCCTACTTCTTGCTTGCAAATGTTGCTCATCTTTCAAAATGTTAGTGCCCACTGCTTCAGTACTACAGACCTGCAGGAAGATCTGTCGTGATGCACTGCACTACTTGTTTTAATGACCTTTAGGGACAGGGATTTCTTGATTGTCCCCCAGTAGTCAAGGAGGGGATGCGGGTCAAAGCCATGTGGGTATGTGGTGGGTGTAGAAGGGAGATGAAGGGCCGCTGGCATGTGAGTGTATAATCTAGATCTGTGTGTGAAAAATGAAACTGGAGGAAGAAGAAACATGGAAGGAAAAAAGAAAAAGGTTCTGCCGCGGTGTCTGGTGTATCAGATCTCAATTTATTGTTAACCAAGCCAGTTTCATAACAAAGGTACTTGAGGAAATCTTTAGGAGAAACTATTCAGCCAGGCTAAAGTAGGCTCCATCTTTAACCCTGGTCTGGAGTACACCAAAGGTATCTTGCTACCTGAAGTTAACTTGGTTCCTTCTGCTTTGAGCCCTGGGGAACCGGTATTAGTAGTGATTTTTAACCCCCTCATTCTCAGCCTGAATCTTTTTGCAATGCAGCATGACTAGCTTTGCTTAATGGCAGAAGTGGTTGTTAGCAATGCATTAACATCTCGTCTTTCCCAAGTTAGAGCCTCTCACAGCATCGTGTGCTTGTTGCGACAAGCTGCACCTCTCCTCTCCCTGCGGGAGCAATCCCTTCCCCTGCTTCCAACTCCCCCATGTTCCTTGAAAGGAACCTGGGCTCTGCAGCAGCTGAGATACGGTATGTTTATTTGACTACGTTGGAGGGTGTCATCTTTGCTCTCGACTAAACCATAGCTGCGTGGGATTTTAGTGGCACTGGCAATAAGCCTCCCAGTTTGCTTTAACAGTTGTTGTCTCCAGCTCTGCTGTTTAAGTACAGGGTGGTGGGGCGTGCTGTGTGGCAGACTGCGTGTCTGGCACTTCCTCTGCAAAGTTGTGCTTGTTTGGTTTTGTTTTTACATACTAGTGGTGTTCTGCAGTCCTGGCCTCCTAAAATAAAATGTGGAAAAAAAGACTTCAAGTAAGAAGAGCTAGCCATGGGTGGGACTGAGCTGGAAAGAGCAGCCAGAGGTGAGCGGTGTTAAATGAGTGCGGTGCGGAGCAGCAAGTGTGGAAACAGTGCAGGGAATGAACTGTCTGGCAGTTTACCCTTAGAAAGTTTCCCTCAGTGAGTCCAGGTAAATGGGATCTTAATCTGAGCTGTGTACTCCCAGCCCACTGCTGTGCTGGGTGTGTGCAGCCTTTCTGAAGGCGGGGGGAAGGTATCTGCTGCTGCTGTGGCTGTTTCTTTGTCTCAGGAAAAGATGTGTTGTTCCTTTACCTTAATTGTGCAAAAGCATGAAAATGGGCCTAGGAGATGTGGTCTGTTTTCTCAGCTGAGAACCGAACTGTGAAAACTGGAGGGAGAGATGCAGGTGGCAGGGTGGGTGGGTGCAGCATGAGGCTCGGTATCTGGAGTGTAATGGTGCAACTCCTACACGACAGGTTTTTGAGATGGGTATTGTGAAGGAGCAGTAGTTGCAGGCTCAAACCTTGTCTTTGAGTTGCCAGGAATTGCATGTAACATTTTCCCTTTTTCACATGCCAGTAACTTTAAAAGTTGCAATGCATCCTTTTAAATATTGCTACAAACCTACTCGGAGTCCCTGACTAATGCTTAGGTGTGTTGGCTGGTGTTGTAACAGCTGATCTTAAACAAGAATGGGCACACCTTACTCAGTGGTGGAGCTATGAAGTGCCTTCAACACATAGCAAGGAGGTAGTAGGTTACTGGAGGAGGAAGGTCAGACACTATGGTCTGACCTAGCTGTGTAGTCCTCCACACCGCTGCAGCGCAGTGGGGCCTGGCCCTCACACCTGGATTTTAGGTACGAGCCTCCCTCTGCCCATGTGGTTTTGTAGCCTTGGGGCTGTGCAGAACTGCCAGATGTAACAAGGAAATGGCAAATGAAGGTGTCTGCAAAAATTAAGATCCTGGCTCCTTTCTCACAGGAGGAGTCTTATTTGCTTCCCTGAGATTCAGAGGAGGAGATGGAGCCACAGGTATAAACTCCAGTCATTTCCATTTAGAAGAACGTACTGGTGGACCTAAGGTAGTATCTGCTGGCGGCACCATCGGCTGTGCTGCTGGGATGTTCCTAAAAACATGTTACTAAAACAAGCAGTCAAGTAGATTGTTTTACACAACAAACTGGAGAGAATAGGAGGAAATTGGGATTTCTGTTTCCTGTGAACTTCGTTCAGGACAGCAGGGCATGCAGCTATAAAATACACCGTGTGTGTGTACTGTGTTTTGTACTAAAGGGCTGTCGCTGATGCTTCACCAGGACACTGAGATCATACTGTGGTTAAATTGCCGGCAAAATCCATTTTATCATTTGTGCCTGTTCTCTTCCTCTGCAAAACTTGCCTGAGTAAAAGTACTGTTCTGGGTCTGGCGTGGTGGTGTTGGATGTGCTGCAGGAGTGTGTGCGTGGCTACTGGATGGAGATGTGGTTTGTGCTGTCTCCAGATGTTCCTCTCAGCACCTCCCAGGCCGGTACCCTGGAGCCATCAAACCCTGGGGACTCTCCCAGGTCTGGGGAGGGGGCTTAGGGCGGCTCTGCCTCCTGGGGCAGGTGGGAGTGGAAACTCCTGTTGTGCAGGAAGAGATGTCTGATAACACTCCAGGCACTGCTCTGCCCAAAGCAGCTGATATCTCCTGCTTCTGGAAAAGAATAAAAGGTTTGGGAGGAGGAGGTGGTGTCTGGCTAGGAGGTCTGTAGTAGATCAATTGTAACACCTGTGTGTAGCCTGTTGTGTTCCTCTGGGGCTAAGACAGGTGTAAGAGTAGCTTTCAGCAGCAATGCCTGTCACCCTAGGCTTGAGGGACTTTTAACGCTGCACTTTGCATTCAGTCCCTGATATCTCTGGCTCTTGTGCAGGCCTTGCCCATGCAACTCATGCCATACCCCTCCCAGCTCTGGAGCTCCCAGAGTCAGTCTGATGCTGGTTATCGTGTGGGTTTAGCATAGCATAGCCTACCCCCCAGTAAAGAGAAGCTCACCTGTAATTACCTCATCTTACCTGATTTCTTTATCCTGAGAAGTTCTGCATGTTTGTGATGGGTACCTTCATTTGTGGAGCCTGAGACACTGTCCCTGAGGTTTGTGACTTGAAATTCAGAGGTTAATTCTGTGTGGAATAATAAAGAAGGTGAAAAATGCTTGTGCCTAGGGAGAAAAATCATGGAAAGCTATAACCAAAGCAAAATCTGTGTTTTTATTTTCATTTTGAGGACTTGTAAAAGATCTGCTTGAAATGCTTCCATGCTTTAGTTGTCTCTGATATGAGCTGGCTCTTGTAACTGGTGCAGTAACTCCTGGAGTAAATGAGAGCTGCAATTCCAAGTCAAGAGCAGCTCTTCACAGTGCAGGCCAGAGCTGCAAAGAAATATCAAAGCGAGAGGGGGTTAGCACAGGGCAGTGCAAAGAAACCCCAAGAAGGATGTTTGGGTGCAAACCTGGAGTCAGGAGAACTCTTCAGTGCAGCATAAGAAGGGGTGATAGCACAGAAAGCTGAGAAAGCAGGCACAAGTCTGGTTTGGGCTTGCTCTGTTATGAAATTCTTTGGATCAAAATCCCTGACAGGCCCCAGAAAGTTAGTTTGAAAAACTAGCAGAGGGGTGTTCAAGGCTGACCTGCGGCTTTAAAGCAGATTAAGCTTGGACCAGACACAGTGGTGGGAACTTACTCTGACTTTACGTGGTTCCTCTATATTAGCATCTCATTCCTAGAGACTGGCCTGGGCTGTAAGAAATAGATTTGTACTTGTAACTGCCTGTCCATGCGTAACTGTTCCAGTTGTCTTCTGGTTTATTGTGACTGGGTTTTTTGCTGTATGGTACCTTACTCTGGTGGGAGGAAGGATGCAGAGGTGTTTATTGATGCTGCTTTGTGCCCTTCTTGAACACAAAAGGTTTTGCAAGACTTGCATTTGCCATTTCACTGTGTGATTATTTCAAACAAGCAATTTTTCTTCATTTATGACACCTATGTCCAATGGGAGAATGGGGCAAGACAAGAAGAAAGATTAAATTCAAATTTACCACTGTCCAGTACATTCTTAGTACTAATATGACAGTATCATATCATTAGCAATGGTTTCATTACTGTAAAGCGTAGTTCTTTACCTGTATGATACTTTTTTACCTGCTAGAACTTCCTGGCATGGCTACAGCTACCCGTTTTGTCTAAATAGTACAGTTTAGAGTAACCATTTACTAGGATAAATGCATCCACTCTGAGAGCTTAATGATGTTGATTAACAGAGGACAAAATCAGTTAAGTTGTGTGCTTGGTTTTAGTGAAAACCAGGCAATAAGGTGATAGTCAGCTGTTCTTTCAAACTCTACTCCTGTGGTTAAAATGCAAGTTGTTTGTGTGAGCTGGGCAGGAATGTGCTGGTATTACCCCAAATTTGAAGACAGTTAGCACAGGAATGTGCTCTGAATGCTTGCCATTCCGCTAGAAACTGCATGTAAAGTAACTCAAGCAAATATTTGGAGGGCCGGGGGGCTTCAGAGGAACGGCATGTCCTCCAGATCTTAGGGTGAGTAAGTCATCCCCACTTAATTGTGTCTTGTCCTCTCTGCAAGCTCCATCCCAACCAATGCTGCTGCCTGGGTGGTTACAGTAAACCTCTTTATTTCATTTTAGTATGTGTCTGACTACCTGATGTTCGGGATGGGTTTAGGGGAGATGAATTACTGCTGAAATTGGTAATAACAGAAAGCAAACCTGTCTGACAGCATCTGCCCTGTGATCTTCTGAGAGGAGGTAAAAGAATCCTTAATTAACTTTTTGCAAGGGTGGGGTAGTATTTTTGTGAAGAATCCATTTTGGAAAGTTACAGCATGAATTGTTGTTGCCGGAATTAGAGTAACCTAATGAATTGCTGTAAATTGGCCCCTAGCCTGTAGTGAATATTGGGCTTAAGTGAAAAAAGCCATAACATTTGCTATAGGCTGAAGGGAGGGAGTTGACTCAAACTTGTTAAAGCTGAGGTAACACAAGAGTGTGGTGGCTCGTAACTATTGTCAAAATATTTCCAGAAGTTTTTTGCACTGCTCCTGTTTTGCTTTTCTGCCTCTTGTCTGCATGAGACACCTCAAGACTCGTTGGAGGCTCTGGGGCGGATGTGATGTACACGGTTGCGCAGGTCCTAGGCCAGTTACTCCGTGAATATTTTATCTGACCCGTTAAACTCCTGGATATGGCCCAAGTCAGAATTAGTTTGAGGCCTTCAATGTTTTAGCTTCCAGTTCCTGAAGCACTGGAAGTCACCTAGTTGGTGGTTATTTGTGTACATAGCTGTATCAAACCTAGAGCGGTGGAAGTCTCGGTGCGTTGGGCTTGTCTTGGTGCAGAAACTCTCCTTGCTAACTGCTGTTGTGGCAGGAACACATTTTCCTCCAACAATGCTCAGTCAAACTGTCATCAGACTAGAGTTGTCTTGGATTGCTGCAGATTCCTTATTAAAAAGTAGCTGGGTGATGGAAAATAGGAGGTTCTTGCAAAGCAGCAGATAATTAAATACTTCTCAGGACTAAATCCATGTTGTTCCCAAAGAAAAAGCCTTGACACAGTTCTGTCAGCTGCTGGAGTAATTGGAGATTGGGGCTTCCCTTCAGTAAGGGCTGTGCCACGGTTCGACAAGGATTGCTCTAGCTGTGTCTTTTTCAGGAGGATGGATAAGCTGTCCCCTTGGTGGTGTGGAGTTAGCTGCTGGCCAGGAGGGACAAGCAGGTTGCCACCATGGGACTAAATAGTGTGTTTTCATGCATATAAACTGATAACTTGTGTAAAATGAGATGTGGCATGGTTTGAGGGCAAGTTTGGAAGAGCAAAGGCAGGGAGGGTTGGGGCCCCAAGCATCCCTTTGCATTATCTGCGCCCTGAGAATGGATCTGAGTGGCTTTAGCTGTGGGACAGAATCAGTGAGAGATACTTTGCTTCCCAAGACATCACTGTCTTAAGGCAAGGTACCCCTCTTCCCAGATGATAAAACCACAGAGGGGTATTTGAATGAGAGACAACAAGCACTGGTAACTCAGTGCAATTGCTTGGGAGATTTAGCAAGTTTGTAATGTTTATGTTTTAGTGAGCGCTGTGCTGCTACATTGGTGTGCTGTGAAATGCATCTGTTTTTGTGTTAAATGCCCTTTCAGCTTGGCCACTGAAGATGCTGAAAACTCTGCACAAAATTTAAAGTCTCAAGTGAAGCCTGTAGAAATAACCTGAGTGAATCAGGTAGTTCAATGGCCCATCTCTGACAGCAGCCAGTACCAGCTCCTTTGGGAGCTGATATTTCAGAAGTCCTGGGCGTTGGGATGGCTTTTCCCAAGAAATTTTCTTTCTTGACTCCCAGTTAGTTAGAAACTGGCTTGTATCCGGAAGTATCCAAGTGGCTTGAAGTCCTGGTAAAACTCCAATTTACTTAGACCTTGCTCTGGAAAAGGCCAACTATTGTCATGTTTTTATGTGTTGGAGGTGGAAGAATTTTGTCATGTGTTTGGAGGAATGAAGTCTGAATTGCTGAATTCAGGGAGGGGGAAAAAGGCTGTGGCATGAATTAAACATAGCCAGTATTTCTAAAGCCATGATGTCTTGATTGAATAGTTTTAATCAGCATCACTTAAATGCTCTGTCATTGCTTAGCAAACAAAGTCCTAGCTGGCTCACTGAAATATTGAAAAACAAAACTAGGCAATACTCCTGTCAGGGTATTCTTGTCTTACCAATTTAGTTCCTCTCTGCATACACAGGTAGGATGAAAATGGTGCGTGTGGAGGAGCAGGTAAGGGGAGCCCTTCTGCATGAGTACAGAGGTGCTTGTCCAAGATGTCTGTCCAGAAAGCAGCTGCCCATTCTGCAAAATTGAGGCCCCACTTCAAGAAATAGCCCTGGGTACTCTGCACAGAAAAAACCCGGAGGTATTTAGAATTAAGCATGTTTTGATTAGGGAGAGACTGGTTTAAAACAGCTGGGCAGAGAGGAGGAACCTCCCCAGATGTATACTTTACAGATTAATCTAAAGAATAAAAATTGCTGTCATAAAGCTGCCCATGCGTTCTTAAAATGCATGCACAGCTCTGCAGTGTAAACCACTACCTCTGCCCCTTGTTTTGACAGTCTCTGCATGTAAAACTGGGTTCCTCGCGCAGCCATTACGCCAGGCAGAGTACTGTGTTTGAGCCTGCCCTTTCTGCACTGCTCTCCTGCTTGCTTAGGATTAAATGGGAAGATGACAAGTCCTGGTGGGGAGGTATGGCACATGGCCCCTTGTTCAGTGGCCTTGGAGGTAGCTGCTGTGGTACCTGGCAGGCAAGCAGGGGCTCGTTGTGCCGATGGATCCTAGGGGTGTTGGCAGCCTGCTGCCTCGCTGCGGGGAGAGGACAGCTGTGTGGGATGGGTGCAGCTCCCCAGAGCCCAGCGAAGCAGGAGGTTTGCACGCATGGGTGCTGTAGGAAATGAATGCAAATAGCAGAGGAGACGGAGGAGGAGGAATTCTCATGTTTATGTTGAATTGACAGGCAGCTACTTGTCCAATGATGCTCCGTAGCTGTGGCTGATCCTATGTCTGAATAACAGACCTAGTGGTCTTGTTCCCCCCCCTCCAAGAGACAATGTATAAATGTAGGTTCTGAGCCAGGGTTAAGCCCCAGACTTTCTGACAATGTCTTTTACTACCTCAGATTAAAGGTAGTTTCCCTTAACAGGCAAACAGCTACTGTTGGGGTGTCGGAGCACAGCCGCTCCATGGGGACCATGCATCAGTGTGTGCAGGGATAACTGCATGGCTGTGCTCCCCATGTTCCCATAAATCCAGCCACTTGTGCAGGGGGTGGTTGCACAGACCTGTGTGTAAGGGAACTGTCTTTTTCTGTTGTCCCTGTATTTCTGAAAGCTGATTGTTAAATGGAGTATGAATTCTTCAGGCTTTCCAGGCACATTGATGCTGTTACACTGGGATTCGTGCCAAGGTGCTCTCATCTGAGCTGCTTAGCTCCAAAGAGTTTCAGGTTTCACTATCTGCTTTTCAGAGTTGCTCTGAACCAACAAACCTGGGCTGCTACTTCCAGAAAAATGTTGCTGAATGCAAAGTTCATACAAACCTCATGGATTCAATTGGAATTTAGGATCGAAATTTCACGACTGAGGATTTTTGAATTTGAGATGCTATGCAGTGGTGCTACATGTATTTGTCTTTTCTGGTTTTTAGTAGTTCAGAGGTGATTCTTTAATCTGTTATATGTACCTGTCGCACTGTGTGCAGCGCTAAGGAGTACATTCTTGTGGAGTCTCTCTCTGTTAAAGAAAACCTAAGCCAGCTCCAAAATAACAATGCACAGCACTAGAAAGTGATGTTGCTCTGAGGGAAGAGAAATATGATAGATCAGTGCCTGCCTTGGCCAAATTATACAAGGAGCTATTGCAGTGAGCAGGAAAACTGCTGTTTGCTTGTGTTGCTGTGAGTTATGAGCCCATTATCCTGGTGTGTGCGTGTTGCTCCTGCGGATGCTCCCGGGCATGTCAAGTACAGCTGTGGGAACACAGCTTCTGTGGCACCTCTGCTTTCCTGCAGTGATCTGTGCACTGGAAATCTTCCCACTTGGTTATGATCTTCACTCTTGTGTCATCTTGTCCCTCCTTGTTTTAGGGTCTCTGTTTTGGAAACTGTCACAAGGTATTTTCAGATTAATCTTCCTCTTCACCCCATGCATCCTCCCCATCACCATGTGGTCTCTAGGTCTTCTCACAGCTGTTTTGCTTCCTATGTTACCGAGACAAAGGAAAACCCAGTCTCTGTAGGGCTGGTTTCAGGCCAAACCTGCCTTATTTAAAATCAGTGTGGGCACTTTCAAAATAGGAACACCAGATCAGTGTCTGAATTACCACTGTGCTGCCACTGACTGTAAAGGGAAGAGCAAAAACATACACAAAATCAGTCGATATTGTCCTGTCTAGCTGTGCATTCACATGATGTGAAAGCTTATACCTGTGCAATGGGAACACAACGCAGGTAGGGACAATATATTGCCAGGGAGGTCTCTGCCGACGGCAGGAACAAGAGCAATATCCTGCTTGCATGTCTCGGGCTGCTGGCAGGGAAGAGCAACAAGGTCACGGATTTTCCCAAAAGGGTTTCGTTTTATGAGGATGTTTGTGGCACGTGTTCTCCCCATGTCAGAGGATATGAAGAGCAGGTCAGCCCTCTCCAGAGGTCTCCCTGGTCCAGGAGCAGGGTCTGTGAGCACGGTGGTGCAGGGAAGGGCTTGGGAAGAGGGACCCTTGGGTTTGTAGGGCAGGTCCAAAAAAGGATTTAATAGCCTTTTTCCTTCTTTTAGGAGAGGGCAAGGAATATAAGTGGCAGACAAATCTTGGAGCTGGGTTTTTTATGAAAGGGCTAGATATATTTACTGTGACAGAAAGCTCGCTGCTGTTCAGATTTCTTGATAATCAGGGTCCTTTGCCCTGGCAGGTAAGTAGGTTACCACAGCAGGAAACAAGAAGCATGCTGCAGCTGTAGAGAAAACACTTCACCTGCTCGTGCACCCTGTCCTCTGGATGTCTGGCTGCCTGCACTGCGGCTGTAGCACTTCATGGACAGGCCCTTTTTTCGGGTTTTGGGTGTGAGCTCCCAGCCCAGAGGGATGAGCAGTGCTAGGTGTTGGCCACTGTGCTTCCACGCAAGCTCCTGGGGACAGCTGGCATCCATCCCCCCTGCTTTGGATGGGCTGCAACATGCCCTTGCTGCTGTACCTCATCCCTAGTTCCTTGTGACAGTTGTGCTTTCTTCCAGTGATTTGCAAAGGGGTAGGCTTTTGTTTTCCCATTTGGAGGGTGGTCTCATACCCTGAGGAACCCTGGCTGGTTTCCCTGGGCTGTCCCTTAAACATCGCTTGTTGAAGAGACATTGCAATGGATATTGCATCTGCAGCAATGATAGCAGGTCCCATACCTTGGCCCTGCAACAAGAACAAAGGTAAATTGTTTTGCAGGTGCCACTGAAGCAGGGATGAGATGTTTGTGCTGTTGAGGGGAGCAAGTGTCCCTGTGCCACTTGCAGGGATTGGCACAGCCCTTGCTCCTGGATCCATGCGTGCCTCGGCAGGGGCACGGTGAGTGTGCGCTGACGCAGACTTTGTTCCTGGTTTATTGGACCTGTCTGGCAGCAGGGCTGGGATTTGCTCTGCCACGGTTTCTTCCATCTACTTAATAGGTGCTTGTGGGCATCTAATAATCAAACCCAAAATGAAATGCGTAAGAAGGTAAGGTTGCAAACAGGAGATGTATGAGCTTTCAACTGTGTATGCGTGGGATTTGCATCTCTGAGGATGTATGTTCATAAATGCTATATTTGTTGATGGCACAACAGAGACCTAATTACAGGCCTGTTCTGTCACAGCTGCACTGTCCTCTTGTACAGACCAGGCATCAATCTGGGTTTCCCAGGGAAAAATATTGTGTGTAATTATGTCTGTGTGTATTTTAATGTTACCATCTAAGTTAAAATGAAGAATTTCCCACTGTTTTGCGCTCTGTCGTATTGTCATGCTTGTCCTTTCCCCTGCTCCTTTGCCAGTAGCTGTGAATTTTCAATATTTTTTTCTTTGCCCTCTTCAATTTGACATTCTGTATTCATAAACTTTAAAGGATGTATTTTTCTAGGTCAAACCTGGAGAATCAGCAGGATTTGTATTTTTTGCTCATTGTATCTGCATGTCTCAGAAGTCAGCAAGTCATCTGACACTTTTTTTCCCCAAAAAATTATTTTTAAAAAATGCCATGTAGCAGGATTTACTGCAGTGAAGGTGGTTTTAAATAGAAGCCCCCCTTGGAGCTACTGAATCTCAAAGCTTAATGCCACCCAAGACTGTAAAATGAGGCGGGGGAATCTCAGTGTTAAATCACAGTGTGGCCAAAGCACAGTCCCCTGAGTCTCTCTAATGCTATGTGATGGATGAGAACTTCACAAAATAGGCATTTGAATTTTTTTTAAAAGGACTTTCTTTCACCATGCAATTGCTGACAGTAATGCAGAAAAGCAATACAGGGCAGCAATCTCTCCTCTTGCTTCCCTTCCTCTGGTAGAGGAGTAGAATAAAATCTATTTTGGATTCATCTGCCGTATTTCTTACTGGGGCAAATGTTAGAAACGTTTCTGTCAGGAGGCATGGAGCCTGACTGCAGGTATCTTGTGTCTCTGTAGAGTACCTGGTTTCACTTCTGTAGGGCCACTCGGGGCAGAAGATGGAGATATGAGCTCCGAGCATCACCCTTCCAAAACCTGTGATCACAGGGAGCAGAATAGTGCAATGCATGTTTGTTATTAGCTTAATTGTGGCATACAGTTGAAAATATAAATTAAAGCACTTCAATTTCTGCTTCGTGTTCACTCTTCTTTCCATGTACCCTTACTTAGGACCTTTGCAAAGTCTTTATTGAGCTGTTAGAAGTGTGGCAATGTGAGGTCAGGCATCCGTTGGGAGGGGGAGTAGTCGGTTGCTCCTTGTCACCCAGCCAAGAGTCTGAGCCAGCAATGTCTAAACAGACTCACAACTTCCCAGCTTCGTAGCAGGAGCCAAGAAACTGGCAGAAAAAGAGGGATTTGATTTGAACCAGTGGTACAAATTCGTACAAACTCAACGGCTGGGTGTGTATGTGGGTGGTGTACATGGCCAGGGCTCTGCAGGGTGGGGTTAGCGTATACAGGGTGAGGGTCTCGGATTGTGGGTCACCCTGAAACCAGCCCAGCGCATCCTGGATAATCCTGTTGCTGTTAGTGGGCTTGTGTTCAAGGTGAGCAGAACTTTACATTTCTGACTTTACCTTTTTTTGGACTCATGTCTGTATTCATTCACATCGTTTAATCTATTTCTATTGACAATCCTGTAAGAGTGCAACCCAGGATGTTTTTAAGGTTCTTTTTCTTAGAAAATAGTACTTTATTTTTTTGCAGGGGAGGAGGAATAATCCCCCAAACTTGTCCTGTCTGCTCCAGAAACCCACTCGTAGTCATTCTGTATCTCATTTTTCTATGTGACTCGGACCATCTAATGCCTTCCGATACCCAGTGTGTTTGGTCTTGGATTCCCAGGTCCATCTGAAGGAGGGAATGGCGTATAAACCAAAGTCTATGGGAACAAGCAGACTTTCAAGAGTTGGTGTGGTTAATAAAGCTGTAACTCCTGAGTGATACAGCAGCTGATGGCAAGATCTGAATTCTCCAGAATGTGTTAAAAATCTGACTATCAATGGCAAGTGATGCTACAGCTAAGCTAGGCGAAGTGCCATGGCTTTGTGCCTACCAAGTTAGTGGAAAATAAACAGCTTGAATTTCCATGTCAAGTCCTGGAGAGGTTAATAGGTACCAAGTTTTCTAAACTGTTCAACAAAGTGCTGCATCAGAACTGGTCACTCTGTGCCCTGAATTACTGACTCTTGATAGTAAATGGTATGGGGGTGAAAAGCGGGATATTGGCTATCCAGTGGCTCAGTTTGTGTGAAGAATTAGTGGCTGAAAATCAAATCATGTTCATTGACTGGAAAGTGGCCAGATACGGCAGTGTGGCCCACAGAGCTTTGAGAACTTCAGGTGGAGAGAAGCAAACTTAGCTGCTGCCCATCAAGCTTAGAGGATTTGGAGTTCAGAACCTGGTTCTGTTGAAAGGAATGGAAAAGCTTGTGTTACTGACTAATAACATGGAAATTTTCTTAGTGTGGCAACAGAAGCCTGTGTGTGGATGTCACATAATGCACTGTATCAAGACATCTGCTAAATTGAAAGTGCCTTTCTCAGCTGCAGCCAGCCACCTTATTTTCTGCTATAAATAATGAATCCACTTTTTTGCAGCAAAAATAGTTCCTCTGGGGAAGATTGATCAAGGCCATTCCCAGGGTCTTGGAGCTTTTAATGTGTTTTGCAGCTGGGCTGCTTTATTTGTGCTGGTCCTTGAGCTCCGGCTGGCAATCGCACAAGACTGAAGGTATCTGCAATACTGTTGGTGTTACACAGATCTGGTGCAATGTGGCCACCCTGTAAAGCTGTAAGGGAACTGGTTTGTGTGCCACGTCTCGGGCTAAGGACCGGAGAGATCTGTGGGCAACTTCCCACCCATCACTTTGAACATTGCTTCTAGTGGGATAGGAGTGTACAATAGTATTAAATGCCCTCACTTTGCCTGTGTCAGGTACCTTTCACCCTTTCAGACTCCTGAAAGGATCATTATTTGGTTGGAGTTTGGTCTGTGAGGATCCATTGATGTTTGTAAAGCAATCTGTGATCTCTTACTAAGATGAAATCATGCTTTCTTATTGCTGTGAAAATGAAACTGGTGTTTCCTTTGAATGCAATAAGGCTTCTGCCAGGGAAGGCTTTCTTGACTCTGTTCTGAGGATAAATTACTTTTTAGGAGCACTTTATTATGCGGGGCCATGTGGGTGGCAAGACTCAATACTCTGGTGCTGCATCAGCCTGAGAAATTGAAGTGCTCAAGGGTGCAGCAATTTTAATGCAGTTCTTGCAGGGAAGATGTGGTGTTAGCCAGTGAGTCTTGCCGAGAGGCAACCTGAGGCCTTTTAGATTTCATTGAAGTGTAAGTTTTCATGCAAAAAGGTAGCAGAGGAGTGGTGAAGGTTGGGGCTGCAGTAGATGCAATAAGTGCTTCAGCCCACAAGCAGCTGAAGGCTGCTTTCAGTATTGGAGCACTTCTGCTTGTGTTGATACTGCTGAAGACTGAAAAGCATAGCTTCAATGATTAGATGTTCAATTAGAAAAATTCAAATGAGAAGGAACTGTCTCTCTTGCATGTTGTGAACAATCTCATCCAGTAAATAACAACACTTCACAGTCTTTGATTAAAACTTGCAGAAAGTGAGTTAACTGCTTGAGAGCACAGGAACACCAAAGTCACCAGGCAAAACTGGACCAGCCTCTTGTTAGTGTTGTTCCTGCTCTCCTGCTTTGTTGTATCAGGGATATAAAGCAAGGAATCCAGGGGTTTGGGACAAAACCACTTTCCATGGAAAGACTGAGGAAAAACCCACCTGCATTAGGTGTAGTTGGCTTCAGCTGAAATTTGTCACTTTAGTAGTCAAGATGAAAATTATTTACTGATGCTTGCTTAATTCATACAATGCTGAGATAATATTCCTTGGAGTAAAGCAGGTGCTTTTGCAACTGAAGTAGGTAGTTACTGCATCTGCAGAAGCCTGGGCTGTGCCTGGTATCTGAACTCTGCAGCAGAGAATTGTGTGGGCTGTTTGCCTGTGCAGGTCTGGAAAAGCATCAGGTGGTGTAAATCAGAAGCTCTGATAACTTGATGCTGTCCTGGTGACTTACATCAGCTAAGGATCTACCTGGCTATTCTTTAAGCAATGTAGGGACCTGGGAACCAGGAGAACAAAGATACCTGCTGACTCTGCCACAGGATAACATGTCTTCATGACCCTATCTTGTAGTCCTGCTTTATGCCTCCAAGTGTGAATCTATTACCAGCATGAGCAGAGCCTACTTGTGCAGCTTGCTGAGTGCCGAGGAGTGCCCACATCAGAGTACATGCCTGGTAGCTACTGCCTGAGCCAGGAGGGGACACGAGGGCCCCCAGCTATGCTCCAGCTGCCCTGAAACCACTGGAAGTGAGGAGGATGCTCTAGGTATTGACATGCAAGTGGTAAAACTGTTTTGCTCAAAGCAGAGGCGTGAATCAGTATAACTTGTCCCTTTACTCTTCCACCCAACATCTGTTGCACCATTTCATACCTCTGTTGTGCGTGCGCTGGGCTGCGGTGCGTGTGTCATCCCTTTGGCCCAGCTCCATCACAGGAACAGGAGCAGCACTGTGCTGGCTCTTCCCAGTAATGAGCTGCAGCATCTGTATCAGCCTTTCCAACAGCTGGCCCCGATGCTGCTGCACTGACCCTGTGCCATGGGGTGCCGTGCTCTGCCTGAGATCTCCCTCTGCATCCCTGCACCCTGGGGCGCGCGGGCTGCAGAGCGGTGGCAGGCGCTGTGCTGGCTCAGGTTCGTGGGTGCCATCGCTTTTGCCGCTGTTCTCATTTTAATTTGCTCTGCTACACCAGCATTGCAAGTGGAATGGTATGGATTTTGATCAAAAGTAAACGTTATACAGCTATTATGAATGTGATTACAATATTTGTGCTCCCATCATTGCTAGGTGGGTTTAAACAAGAGGGGGTAGATAAAAGTGGAATTTATTTATATTTAAAATAAAAAACTTGAGTCCTCTTCAGGGCTGTAAATCTGTTTGTCAAACTTGTAAGTGCTTTGATTCAAGGCAAAATCCATAAGATACTGAAAACTGGGCTTGCTGTTGCTGCTTTGAAATAAGTGAAGCCAAAAATCACAGAACCCAACTAATAGCCTTTGAGTTAAATCTTGCAAGTAATACTGTATAAACACTTTAGATCCAAAGGGGATTATAGGCAAATACGGAGCTGATGGAGGGGTTTAAGGATGTTCTGAATTGCAAAGCAGGCATTTAGAAAGTAGTGCTGGGGCCGGGCAGGCTGGAAGCGCATGGCAGGAGGGATGAGGTGGTGGTAGGGCAAGCAGCTAAGAGGAAGTTAGACTTGGCTGAGCCTGGAGGGACTGAGTGAGAGCAGAAGGCCACAGGGAGAGGGAAGATAGCTCTGCAGATCCAAGAATGGCCGAAGGTCTGTGGGTCAGGAGCACCTTATCCCCTGCTTCTGAGGCTGAGGGGAGACCTTATTGCTCTCTACAACTATCTGAAAGGAGGTGGTAGTGAGGTGGGTGTTGGACTCTTCTCCCAAGTAACTAGGGATAGGACAAGAGGCAGTGCCCTCAAGTTGCATCAGGGGAGATTTGTATTGGATAGTAGGAAAAATTTCTTCACTGAAAGAGTGGTCAGGCATTGGGACAGGCTGCCCAGGGAGGTGGTGGAGTCCCCATCCCTGGAGGTGTTCAAAAGATGTGTAGATGTGGCACTTCAGGACATGGTTTAGTAGGCATGGTGGTGTTGGGTTGACGGTTGGACTCTGTGATCTTAGAGGTCTTTTCCAACCTTAATGATTCTATCCACTGCCATGTGCTGCCTGTGCCAGTGGTGTTCCCTGTTCTTGGTTTGCTGGATGGGCTTTGGGGTGTTTTCTGTTGGATACCTAGGCTGAGCAGGGTTGGTGCAAGCCCTGGCTGCTCCTAGCCCCCATGATCTTGGGCAAATGTCTTAACCTTTGTAGAGATTTGTTTACTCATCTGTGAAAGGAGCATCAGCCATAGTAGGGAACTCAAATAAGCTGATCCTCTCTAAGTACTTAGGATGGCATTTTACTTTGGATCACTCTATGAAACATGGTGGAGTAAGAAATTGTGTAACCATGAGTGTTACAGATCACCTCATTGTGATAGTAGAGGAGGGGGAGAAGAGCCAAAATATGTATTTTTTGTGAGGAAGGAAAAAAATTAATGTATTTCATAGCTTTTAATGCCATATCTGGACAGGTCTGTCCAGAAAACTGAGTACCAGACTCTTCCTTGTAGAGGACAAATTCCTGAGTTCTTCCTCCTCTTTGTATCTCCAGTAGAGCACACATGATTAACTGATGGCTTCATTTCCCAAAGAACAATAGACAAATCTAAAGTCTCTGTCCTCTCTGTTCAGGCACCTACCCAGATTTTTTTGTTTGAGTAATAATTTGAAATATATGTTACTTTTTCTTAGCACTTTGGCGTTTTTTCCTGTTTGAAATGCTTTGACTTTTGTTCTTTTTACCTGCTGTGACTTGTGGTGCAAGCTCCCTGCACAGTTAACTTCCTTGGATGATTTATTTATCAGTGACACAGCAGAGCCCTCGACATAGTAATTGCAATGATGTGATCACCCAGACATCAAAGGCAGGAGCCCCTGGTTTCTCATCTTCCCTCATGCTGCTGCAGTCCTCCCACCTCCCCCTTTGTGCTCCCTCTTTGTTGCTTTAATCCTGTTGGGGAAGGAAGAAAATCTCATAACCAGATAAAAACTGGGTGAGTGCTGAAGTACCTTTCTTAACATCACTGGTTACATGGCTTCCTTTAGTCAGAGAGCACCGAAATGCTGTGATGCATTGCTTGGGGTTTTGCTGTCACCATGTCCTCTCCTTGACCCGATGCTTTAGCTGGCTGTGTGCAAGCAAAGATGGATTGTATTGCAGCTGGGCCAAGAACAGGGTGTCCTCCCCACACTGCTCTTCCTGGAGATGAAGTGGGAAAGCAGGGGTGGGCATGTGGGGAGGGAGGAGTGGGGAGAACCCTGGTTTGCTTCTTCCCCGCCTGGTGGGAAGCAGCTGGGTTTGCAACTCCAGGAATCAGCCAGGTCTTGTGGAAGAAGGGAAGGAACTCACCCCTTGATGGGCTGAGAAGGACCTGGCCGAGCTGTGGTCCTCCCCACTGCTCCTTGGGTTGAATCTCCCTGCCTGCTGCCCAGGCTGGGCTCAGGTTCTGCAGGAGGAGGACCACCGTGCAGTCTGCAGCAGACCCTGTGCATGGCTGAAGCGTGTGGAGGCTCCTTATCTGTGCACAGCTCGTGGACCTCTCTGGTTGTCTTTGTCACCTCTGCTATGCGGAGCCTGTTGCAGGCAGAAGGGATGCTCGCCCTGGCAGTGACTGACTTTGGGGTCTTCAGAGCAGTTGTCGGTCCACTCCAGTGTACACAGTAGATGCTTGGGTACAAGCTGCTGCAAAGAGGAATCAGAGCATGCTGATAAACACAACTGTGTAGCTCAAATGTTTTGCTCCTCATTCATATGAAATGAGAGAATACATCTTGCAAGTGATGCTGGCTGGATGAAGTAGAATCAAAATGGGCTTTATCGGGACAGAATTTCAGTTTTAAACATGTGTCAGTAGAAACTTTGGACTTCAAAGAAGAGGCCCTTTACTGGTCTAAAGGGGATTGGAGAGCTCATCTCTTCAATGCTCTCCTGTTTCTCTGGTCTGAGCAGATGTTCATCCCTTTGCTGTCAGTGCTGTGCTGGTTCCTGCTCAGCTCTGCAGTCTGCTGCAGGTGCTCCAGCTTGTAAGGTCAGTGGGGAATCTGGGGTGCTTCAGTTTCGAGCACAAAATCCACAAAGAGCTGGAGTTTTTGGAAGCAGCTCCTCAGCAGGGAGCTAAATGTTACTATGAGGATTAAGGACTGCCTGGAAGGAGAAAGTCTGGCGATGTAGTGTGTTGAACTGCTAAATTGTTGCTCAAGGCATGCTGATTTCACTGATGCAGGCTGAGGCCATCAATTGCTTTATGTGTGTGCACGTGTCATTTAAGCAGCTCTGTTACTTGGGAGAACTATACAAGGGGAAAAAATACTGGGAAACATGTTGATACTTTTGTCTTCACTTTTTGTAAAGCAACTGGAGGTTCCAGTTGCTGTGGAGAGCAGAGTGGGGGGATTCCCATTCTTGAGATGATGTGCCCTGGGATTTGGAGGAACCAGCCAGCTGAAGGCGATGCCCTTACCCCTTGGTGCAAGCTATCTCTCTTCCCAGACAGCAGGAGCCTAGGCTGCTGCTACTCCATTACATGCTAATAGCCTGAGAAATGAAATACAATTAGTAGCTGGCTTGTTAAATGGACCTAGAGCCTGCATCAGGAAGCTCTTTCCAACAGCAACTGGAGCATACAGTAACAAAAAAAATGTGAAAGCAGGATTACTGCAGGATTAATTTTTTTATATGCTAGTTCAGTATTGTTGCAGCAGATGGTTTGGAAGAGGTGGTGTAGCTCCATATTGAGGCACTGGGCTGAGATGTGACTGTGCTACCGGCACTGAAACTTGCTATTTGTGTGGAATCAGGCTACTGGTCTGTGCTTCAGTTGCTCTGAGAAGGGAGTGGGGTCCATGAGAAGGTCTTTGTAGTGATGGATAATGTGATCTAGCTTTGAAACAGGGTTTTCTGTTTTGGCTTGGTATGTTGGCTTGAAAATACACTCTGACTTTCATATACTGAAGCTGAGTACATCTGCCTTGGCTTGCTGTAGGTTGAATACTACAGAATTTGCTGCAGGAGGAATGGCAGGTGGATGATCTAGAAACCAGTTCCTGAGCCCTGGGATATGAATTGCAGCTGCAAGTGATACAGGTGGTTATGTCCTTCTGTGTTACACTGCTCCATTTATGCAGGGCAGCCCGTGATCTGTCTGGTAAGTGGAGTAGGAAAGTGTTTATTTTTTTGAATCCCTTAGTAAAAGGAATAGCTGTTGAATATGGTTCTTGCTTGTTTTGGTGACAATCTGGTTGCAAAATATGTCAACTCCAACCCCATCTTTCAAGAAGCATCCTCACAGTGCACTGGAGTTGAATATCGCTCTCTAATTCAGCCCTATAGGTGTCAAGTTCAGCACTCCAGGGTTACCATCCCAGAGCAAAACAGGTTCTGTTCTTGTTCTGAATCTGGCTGCTGAGTGCTTCAAAATGCAGAGTGAGAGTCCTTGGTGTGTGTAGGGAGGTCCTGGGGGCAAAGCTTCCCTCTGAGGGGATGACAACAAATGGGATGAGATGGAAGCAGCTCCTGGATGAGAAATGCTTGGGACTTTCCTAGGTGCTGGCTAGCTTTGCTGTGAGTTTTGGTGTGGGGCATGTCCTTTGTCTCTCAGGGAAGCTGACAGGACTTGGGGAGGTGCCATCCTAGAACTTCTTCCTATGTCATAGGAAGAGCGTGGTGGTAGCTGCCTCCAAACATCTTTCTTCCACACTGCTAAAAAACAAGGCAGGACTGTGTAAGCTCGCCTGCAGAGCTACAGAGCAGCATCAGAACCTTTCTTCCCAGTGGGGAATGCATGGTGGGGGGTGGAGAGAGATGGGATGTTTGGTTGTAAGGGTCTTGTTTATGCCAGAAGCTTGGCTATCAGTCTGGGAGAAGACAGATGGAAGTAATTTTAAGGGACAGGAGCCAGCTGACTGTTGCATCTTGATACAAAACAGCTATGGGCTAGCCAGTCCTTAGAGGAAGTTTTTATCCCAACCCCTATCATTTGGTGGTTGGGAGGGGTTTTTGGATGCCCTTACTATATGTGCACTTTCTATTTAAGAATGGGTTTTTATACACCCCTACTATCTGTGCACGAGGTTTTTAGCTGCTGCAGTTCCAGCCCTCCCTGGTAATGATGGGGAGTGATGATCTCGGCGATGCTTGTGGCCCTTTGTTTTTGTTTTTTTACGTCTTAAATTCCAAACTCCTGGAGTCTTGATATTGCAATAGCCGCTCTCCCCTTGGTAGGCTTTTGGCTTTCAGGGTGGCTGAGGAGATCTTGGAGATGTGAATCTCAGAAGGCAAATGGAAAGAAGCCCAGGTAATGGTAACTTCATAATGTGTTTTTCACTACTCTGTGCGTTCCTATCCTAGACAAAGCTGTATCTTTCATCCATAATTACATGATTCCCTGTGGGCAACTTTTAATGAGTTTTTGAAAGTGTTAATTTTATCTATTAGATGCTTTTTATGATCTCCAGATGTAGACATTGGTACTAGAAGGAAAGTTCTGAGGGTGAATTCCTATAGTTTCAGTGAACTGCCCGGAGAGACTAGCTTCGAGCCTGTTGAACAGGATTGTCCGCATTTGCCTTCGTAAGCGATATGGTTAAGTAAGGTGCTGCTGGAGGGGGCTGCTTCCCCTGCCCACCTTCCCCTTCAGTTTAAGCTGGAAGTGTATTTCTCCAAGATCCTGTGCTTTTGCCTTCTTTCAAAAAGTGATAAACTTTTCATACAAGTCCCAGAAAATGAGCAGAACCCGCAGCTGAAATTTTATTTCATCTTGGAACTATTATTTTGCACTTTATGTTCTGCATTTTATGAAGTGTCTGGGTGTTTTTTGCTTGTCATCTTCTAGATAGTACTCTGTGTAATGGTTCATACTAAAAGAAAATAAACATCAATAGGTGGTGGAGGGATTAGATGCTTTGCCAGACTGAATTAAATTGCAGCTGTGTGGGACAACATTCCTGCACAGAGTGGCTCAAATATGTGATCCAGGGTGCAGAGATGGGTCTGGTCAGTAATTACAGAAACCACATCCACTCATAGCTCCTAGTTGCTGCTTAAACCCACAGCCCAAGCTGGTACATGGCCTTTCCCAAAGGAAAAGGGGAAAGGAGCGAGCTTGTGAGCTGTAGGCTAATGTGAGCAGATAAGAAGCTTTGAGAACAGAAGGGACTGTTTTGAATCAAATCCTGGAAGGGGGAGTGAAAGGAACTGGGGGCTCCTATGCAAGGGGGATGACTCAGTGCTGTTGTCATCAAGGTCTCCTCTTAGAGGATTAGTGATTATTGCCCAAGAACATCATAATTTATCAGAATCCAAACTGAAGACAGAAGTCTCCAGCTGGAGACTCCTTAGGTAAGGCGTGGGGTGCTGCGTGGTGTCACTTTGCTTCTCCAGCAAGGTCCTCCTGCCACTTGTGCCAGGGCTGCAGCAGAGCAAGCCTTCCACATGATGCGAAGGGTCCTGCAGGCTGGCAGGGGCTGACGATGTGCCAGCCCTGCTTGTCAGAAAACTAAGCACCAGGAACCCCACAAGATTGCACTGGGGGTTAATTTGGCTGGTGCAGAGACAGAGGTGAAACTGTTGCAATCTATTTTGGAGAGGAGAGCATCTGTGTTCCTAAAATGCCTGATGCTGTGGGAAACTACGTTTGGAGGATGCTGCCAGCTGAACCACTGCACTCCGATGCCAAAATCTTTTCCTTCCTTTCACCCCGGTAACTGAGTTTGAGTGCCTGGTACCCTGCTGCTGCAGACTGGTCCATGAATGGGGGAACGCACGGATGTGTGTCGGGGAGGGACCCTACTGCCATCCTCGCACAATCCCTAGTCCTGCAGCAGGCCCCTGCTTTCTCTGAAGTGCAGCACGGCTTTTAGGCACAGCTTGTCATTGCTAAGTCCGAATCTTGGGTTTGTGGTGAGCTGTTTTTAACCATAACAGCAGAGCAATGCTTTATCTAGAAGGGTGCTTCTTGATAGAAACATATGCAAAAGCAGGGGCAACAGGGACAGTGGCAAGTGAGAAAAATCACTTGAAATCACCCAATATCTCTGGAGTCCAGTCTTTCCTTGTCAGGGCCCGGCTGCCGCTGACCCAGGGAGCTGGGAGTGCTGTTGCAGCCTTCTGCTCTGCTTCTGCCAAGCCCTGGTCTGTCCCAGCACTCACCCAGATAACTTCCCAGCCTGTGTGGAAAGTAACAGCTCATAAATACCTGGCTGCATCTCCGGGCAGGAGGTTTCCCAGGGCAGCCGTTCTGGCTCTCTGCATACAACCTTCCTGTGCTGGGAAGAGATAAGTGTCTGTGCATGGCTGCAGGACCCCGAGCTCCTCCTGCCGAGCCCTTCTTTGCAGAGTGCAAGGCTGGTGCACACCCTTCCCTTGCCTTCCTTTTTAGAACAGGGGTTGCTTCACATAATTTGCTCACTGCTGATGTTAGTGGGAGCTTTTGTGGCCCCTTTCTGTCTGATGGGTGACCAGTGATGGAGAATGGGACTTGAGGCCCCTTGTTTCCTTCCTGCAGGGAGAGACACAAGAAGAGCTCCGAACAGCCTCAGCACAGTGGCTGCACTTGTGTGCTCACCATGATGTGGGATCTGGCATGGGGACGCTGCACTGAGGAGGGGTCTTCTCACACTGTGCTTTCCACTGGGTGCACAGAGGATGTTTGCTTTTCTCCACGTGATGAGCTCCCTTCTCAGAAATGACGCTGTCACCTGTCCTGGGAATGACAACCCCAGGCCACTGACTGCGGAGGTTTTCTGTCTGTTGTGAAAACCTGCACTCTTACTGGGGTCCCAGCATGTCACTGTGGGCTCTGTTTTGTGCAGCTGGGGGTGAGACCAGCTGAGGTTTCCCACCCTGCGATGAGCCAGGAGTGACTGGGATGTGACATCTTCCAAGAGTGTTGAGGGAGTCTGTGTGTGTGTGAGCTCTTGTCACTGTGCTGTAGGTCTCCCTCTTCTCCCCAGCTGATGCAGGGTGCTCATCCTGAGCAGATGTAAGTTCAGGACTTTTCCCCTTTTTTGCTGTTAAAAAAAAAAAAGAAAAATAGAAAAGCAAACCACTGAAAAACAACCCTAACTCTGGGTGTGTCATGTAACAGAAGAAAGCAAGAGTTGCCTTGTTAACCTCACCGTTGCTACATGTTTGTTCTCTCTGCAGTTAGAAAACACCATTTGGAGAATACAAGGCTACACAATAAATACAACAGTTGTGGCTCTGCAGGAACATGGGTTTTTCCTGTCCTCAGGTAGTGTGGCGAAGACTTCAAATTGTGCTGTGTATCAAAACAGCCTCTTTAGAAACCGCTCAGCAACTTGAGCTGAGATTCTTGCTGCCTTGCAGGGCACTGTGGATAAATGCTGGTGGAAGATGGGGCGCTTACTACAATCTCAACCCCTTAATTAAAATAATGTGGAACAAAAAGGAAGAATTAGTTAAAAATAACAGCTCTCAGAAGCCCAGCTTTTCTTTTTATTAGACTTGTCCTCGCTTTTTCTGCTGCTCTGATAAGAAGGGTATTCTCCCTCTGGGATGGAGTGAATAAACTGGGAAGAAACTAATTTGTTTGGGCATTATGTGTTAATTAATTTCTAACACTAATTCCTTCCCCATACATAGTTTCTTTTTTCTTTTGGTTTTTAGATAGTGGAGTACAGTCCTGTTCCAAGGAAAGGACGGGCAGGTTTTGCTGTGTTACAAAAGGGCAAAGGCTGTGCTGTCCTCCTCGTTGACACCAGGGCCAGGGAGGTTTTGCCCTAGCCCTGTGCAGGGGTTCGTTTTGGGGGAGTCGGGAGGTTTCCAGAAGATGTGAAACTGAAGTTCACCCCAAGCATTGCCTTGACCCTCAGCTGCTGTGTGGCAGCCTCTTGCTGGTGTGATTGCCCTGAAGCGAGGGGAAGGGGATGCTCCCATGGGGTGCTGGCGCTGCCAGGAGGGACCCGGCTCCCAGCAGGTCCGGGTGCCGCATCCCTGTGTCAGCCTTGGCACTGCCTGTGGTCTTGTGCTGGAAAGCACGAAGGTCACTGCCCTACTGTGGGTTTAGTGAAGAAAAAAAACCACATCCACTTCATATAAAATTCCATTTTTAGAATAAACTGAAAAAATCTTTGAGCCTCTAGACAACATTGGCTGGTTTTCCTTTTGCATCCAGGCTTTGCTAGACTGCCAATGGAATAAATTTTGGCTTGAAGTAGTGTCTTTAAGCTGATGGGATGTTTGCCATTCAAGCGGGGGAAGACACAGACTCTTTCTCTGACCCTTCAGTGATTTTATTTTTTTTGTCATCTCTTGCTCGGCAGTTATTCCTGCCTGCCACTGCATCCTGCTTGCCTAGCTTTGTCCATTCTTCCAAAAATCAATATGCGCTGCTAAATTACTGAGTTGGAGAATAAAAAAAAAACATGGCAAAGCCTTGGATGGGTTTGAGTATTGCTTATAGAATGCTAGGATGGTCTTTAATTCAAATGGGCTTGCTTTTTCATTTCTAATCTATACATAAGTGTTCATATAAGTGAAAATCCCTGTTCAAGGAGGGGTTAAATAATAATAAGCAATGCTGGAAAGGGTTAACTCTTCATTCTGTCCAAGTATCTGAGCTACTGTAGGTGTCTGGAGCAGTGGCTTCACGTGCTGCCGTACCTGGTGAACTCTTTCCCACAGTGTGACTGCTCTGGGCTCACTTTCCAGTAATGGAGTAAAGGGTGACCTCTGTCCTGTTGTCTTGCTGTGATTTCGGGTGAATTAAGGGACACATTGGAAAAAAACTGCATGAAAATACTCCCAGCTTGCCAACATACTCTTAAAATACATAAAGGAAAACATCAGTTATGTAGAGGGCTGTGGACTGTGGAAAGGACTGGTTCTCATTGGGAATTTCTTGGATACAGCGTGCCTCATTTCCTGAATGTAAGGAGACATTTGGGATCTGACTTGGGTCTAGGTGTGGAGCTGGAACCATGGTGGCCTTGAAGAGTTGAAAGCAGATGATAAAATCAGAAGGAAGATCGTTGTCATCTTAAAGATCAATGTTCTTTTTTTTGTGGTGTATTTTAAGTTATGTTCCTTTCTAGTCTGAGAGCAATTTTCTTCTATTAGACATCAGTTTTTGAAGACTTTTAGCTGTAATAGAACTGAATTTTGCCAGTTGAAACATGGAGCAGAACTGATTGAAGGGTAGCCACTACGCAGATGAGCTGGGGTTTCCCGTGGAGCCGTGCTGGGTTCGAGCCCCTGCAGAGCCTACTGTTGACCTTTGAGGGACAGATTCAGTGTGGAAAGACTCCTAGTGAGTCCAGTAAGCTTTAGGTCAGGTTGCTGGTCCCTCACATAAGTAACATGCTATCATAAATGGGCCTATTGGGAATATTTCATCTGATTAACTATTGATATAAGCAACTCAGTCCCACTGGAGGTTATTACTGGTGAGAACTTACACTATCTACCCTAAATCCCTATTCCCATGGTATTTCCTAATAGGATAATAGATCGTTGCCATACAAAGGCAATTATACCCTGGTAAGAATTTACCAAGGGAATAAATACTTGAAATATGGAGTAGATCCTCAAGCAAATGGGGTTAGATCTCATGGTTTCTGGCTTGCATGAAAGAGCTTGGTAGGGGAGGTTGTGAGTATTCCCGTGTGAGAGGGGGACTTTCCTGGGGAGAGGCGGATGCGCTCGTGGTGGTGCTGCTGGTTCATTGATTTATATTTGTCTGGCATAAGCAAGAAAACAAAAATGTAGCCTGTTCAACTGCTGGATTTTTTTCTGTAGGTAGCTGAATAACTCCTTGCCTCCGTCTCCTGGGGTCATGGAGACAAACTTAGAGGTTTTGGTGAAAAGCCTATATTGTTCACTATTGGTACTTCTGTGGGGAATACCATCAAAAGCAGGGTTGAATATTGAACTGGCAATCGGCTTTGAGCAGCCAGGGTACTGGAAGCAAGATGTGTGCCTCTGTTCGGGTGTCCAGGCCTGTGTCTGAGCCATAATGCATGCGCAGTATAGGGTTAATAAGATTTTTTTAATAAGTTTGTTTTTTTACTCCCTCACCACACCATCACTTGTGCAAATTCCGTTGCGCTGTTGATATCGGAGCCCTCCCTCCAAGGCTGTGCGGGGTGATGCTCTGCATGCGGAGGTTTGGGTGGTGGAGCCAAGCCATTTGCCGGCTGCCCCCTAGTGAGCTGCTGCCCGCAATAAATCACTGCAGAGCCCTCCTGAAACTTCTCATCAGCGTGATCCTTTCCATCTCAGACTGATGGTGCTCTGTCTTGCTGGTAGGAATCTGACCGCTGACTAACTACTTTGTGTTGAGGGGGGGAGTTGAATTTTGTGCATCTGAAGAGTTTCACGGCTGTGGGAGGTGAAGGAGTGGTACCAAACCCCTGTATTTCCACTGTTTCTGCCCCTGCCCTACGCTTTTTGCTGTGAACAGCAGCATTGCCAGGACTGGTGTCTTGGAGGAACTGTTAGCTCAAGGGAACAGTAAATTCCTGTGTTGGGTTTCTGTCCGTGTAGTAAAACTGTGGCTCTTGGCAGGTGCAGGAGTGCATCGATGGGCTGGGGCGGTGTGTGCCCCGTGTGCAGGCTGCTGTGCTCGGCGGTGAGAGCCCTCGCTGGGGCTGTGCCCTGTCCTTCCCCAGCCCCGCTGCCCTGTGGGACAGGCTGCTGACCCCAAAGTGTGCTGACATTCCTCTGTGCCAACCACGCTGTTCGAGCACTGGGAAAGGTTTTGCTTTATTTCCAGAGGGAAGAGATAAAAAGAGCCTGCTCTGAAGTATCCTGTTTTCTCTGGCTGTTTGTATATTGTGATGGTCTTGGTGGGTATGTGTGTGGGGAAGGTTGAAACTGGTGCAAGTCCTGTCTGACAGCTACCACCGCTGTAATCACTAGTGTTCAAATTACAATTATTAAGACATGGTTGGCAACACTGAAATCCCTGGGGGGCTGCCCTGGCAGCGTGTTGGCGAGTTCCTCCAGGCTTGAAGTTTGAGCTTGAGGGTCCCCAAAACTGTAAGCAGTGTGTGCTGCAGCCTGCTGAGGAGAGAAGTCAGAGAGGAGACCTTGGCAGTGTTGGATGATTTTAGTGCTAGAGCTGCCCTCTCTGAAGAGCAGGTGTGCAGATGCAGGAGGGGCATTGTAGCAAAATTCACCCAGGAGGTGATTTGGATGGATTCGGCTCATGAGAGCGGGCTTGAAACAGGCACTGGTGCCCTGGGCTGTCGAAAGACCGGTCCTGCAGGAGCAAAGTGCTGCTGCTTTGAGGAGCTGCTTGTAGGGGCTACCTGGGGGTAGGATTGGGTAAGGGGGGTTAGAGCTTAGTCAGGGTGTTTGTTTAAAGGATCTGCTTCAGCCTGACTCCTGTAATTAGGTAACGTGTGTATTTCTGTTCCTTGGAAACACTTCATTCATTAATCTAATGGAGGAAAGGATTATGCAGAGATGAATTTAAAAGATATTAAGCGAGGTTGGGTTTGCATCTGGAATGAAGCAAGGCATGCAGCCAGTGTCTTGGCAATGTACCTGGCTTCATCTGTAGGTATTAGGCTTGACAGGGAAGTTGTCCTGTGTGACTGTGAGTAAAAATTTGGAAAAATGTAATGGTTTAGGTTGTGTGAGACTCTTGTAAGGGAAAATGGATACTCTCTTCGCTGTAGTGTCCTGTTAAAGGGACTGGGTAAAAGGAAGAAGAGTGAAGTGATGAGAAGGATGAAATCCACATGTGGTAATGGGAAGTGAGGATTAAACAAAGGCAGGAGGCTGCACCAGAACTACAGGTATGAATTGATAAAGGCTTCTCTTAGCAGTCAAATAGCATGCCAGAGGCGCACCTACATGGAGGTGTTTCAAGCTGCAAATGTTGCATTCTCCAAGCCGAGCACTCTGGATGCTGTAGGAGAGCCAGTGGCTCCTCTGGGGTTGCTGGTTTGGCAGACGTTCTCCAGTGATGCGCAGTGAAGTGGGTGAATCTCACCCTGAACAGCAACAGTTGTCTCCTAGAAAGCAGCAGTAGCTGAAATGCAGCAAAGCAGACAGCAACAGGGCTGCAGCGATGAAGAATGAAACATCCAATGCCTCGATTTCTCACTAGGAAGTCATTTTATTGGGGGAAATGAGGAAAAGTACCTGAGGTCTGATCTCCTTGAGCTGACCTAAAGAGCTGAAGCTTGAGCATGTTTCCAACAGCCAAGGGGTAGTCCTGCAGCTGTGGACAGGCTGGGTGCTCCTGTGCTCGCTGGTGCTGAATGCAGCCAGGTGAGCTCAGCCCGGGGTTGGCCTTTCCCTTGGCACGGCGCTGGCTCGGAGCCGCGGCGGCTGGTTGCTGTGTGGTTTGGTGCATTCATATGGTGCATCCCATAAGCAACAAAACAGCTACTGAAACCTGCAGCTGTAGGAATTGAGATATTTAAGGCAGAAGAAAGGTGTCATGAGTTGTATTTCTAGATCAGATGAACCTTTCTTGAAATACCATGGATCCTCCTTTCCTTCCGTGGGAAGTTAGGACTTGGGGGCTGGTCATTCATGGAGTGATGCTGGTGGTCATGATCCCTTGTAGCCTGTGTGATGGATGAGGCTGGAGGGGAGAGAGTTGGAAACAAGACTCCCTGTTCCTGACTCTGAACAGTAAAACGAGGGCTGTGAGAGGAGGTGCATATATGCAAAACAAAATCTGGAAGAAGGAAGAGCTTGTTTTGTTAAATCTTTGGCATTGAAGTTCTGACACTTGTTTTGGTCACTTTTTAGACATCAAATATCCCCTTTGAAAATGGTTAGGTGAAAGTCTTAAATCCTAGGAAGCCACTTTCTTTTCTTTTTTTTTCCTTCCAAGCTGGGGCAGGAGCAAACACATGACTCAAACACCTCCCGTGCCGAGCTGGCCTTCAGCATAGGCAGCAACAGGCTGAACCAGTTTGCTCCTCGCTTTTGTCTCCTGACAGGCACTCTCTTGTCCCAGCACCCTGGGAGTGCTCGGCCTCTTCTCTCCGCGCTGCAGGAATTCCCCTGCCTCCAGCCACCAGCTCGGGTGCTGTGGTGTGTGGCCAGCAGCTTTCGACTGGCGGCTACCCCACGGAGGAGGCTTTGCAGAAGACCCGAGCTGAGGTTGGGGGACTGAGCAGAGCATCCAGATGCAGAGTTAAGGAGAAGTTTTTATGGTGCGTGGCAGAGCGTAAGGTGTGCAAGCAGCTTTCACTACCAGAAGGTACCTGTCTCCTGAGTCTCAGGTGAGAAACTTGAGTGGATGAGTTGCTTGAGCTGGGGGGAGGCTGCTGTTGCCTTTTGAGTTGGGGATGTGTTCTTGTGGTCGGTGAAGGTGCTCCTGGGAGCTCGGATCAGAAGTGACTGAGCATGAAGAGTATTCCAAAACTTCTCCTAAGCTTGCTTTGTGTGGGTGTTGCCAGTCACAAACCCATTCCTGGTGCAATTCCTAATGTCCAGCTGGCTGGTGGGACAGGCATTCATATGGATGCAATGTCTACCATGGGTGTTGAGGGGATGAAGGCTTAACAAGGTGGGGATGCTGCCCTGCGTTGGGCTGGGTGCTGGAGCATGTACCAAGAACCTCCTAGGTTGAAAATGCTTGCTCCTGCAGCAGGAGCCAGTGCTGGTCCAGGCTGTGGTGGACTTCATCGTCCTTGCTGAGCACAGAGCCTCAGCAGCTGCTCTGCAGGCAGAGGAGCAGGAATCTGGGGTGAGTCAAGGCTGTGGGTTTTGCTCTGCCAGGTCTGTCCTTTAGCAATAGCCAGGGGCAGCCTGTCCTCAGCTGAGCCCTGGCAGGGCTCTGCACCCCCATTGCTGGGCCTGGGCAGCCCCCGAGACCCCCCTGGGTGGATGGTCACCTTCAGGATCTGCTCTGTACTGAGCTCCCTGGTGCTTTGGCTGCTGTTTGAGGTCTGCTCAAAACAGATGGAAGAAGATGAAAGCTCTCTGATTAATGGCTGAGACTTTCACATGTACTTGTGTATAAGTCCCTTAAATTTCAATCTAAATATATGGAAATGTTTGCTCCTCTTCTCCTTCCCCTTCATCCATCGTAATGGAAAAACTTGCAGCAACCCTCAGAATATTTAGAAATGAAATTGCTGATATAAATGTGCTCTGGCATAAGGCACAAACAGCTGGAAAATGTGCTTTCTCCTGCAGTATTTTAAGGATGTGTAGCATCATCAAGGGCTATTCACTAGAGCTGGCACTGTAAGCCTGTCCTGTATGTCAGAAAACAAATGATCTGTCCCCACCTTTCGGTAGGGCATATCCCGAATGTGCAGTGGGCAGGTGGCAGATCCCTTTCTCTGGTGACAGACGTTCTGCTGTCAGCTCGGCCGTACCTCGAAAGGGGTACGCGAGTAAATCCCTGCTACGGTAGCTGGCAGCAAGCATGTTGAGAAACAGATGGTGCTGTGCTACAATTTTACTTCTGTAAGGCCAAGGCATAATTTAGCAATACAGAAACATGAATTGTATTCCAGTGGCGGCTGCGTTCTTGTGGGGGTTCTTATTTGATAATCAGCAGGAGAAAGGGGTAAGGGATATTATATGTGATGGTTTTTCTTTTACTCCCAGAGGATTTGGAAATGTAGCATCCACTAGATTTGATTTTTGAATCCCTGAATTTATTTTTACTCCCAGAGGATTTGGAAATGTAGCATCCACTAGATTTGATTTTTGAATCCCTGAATTTATTTTCCCCTTGCCACTTCCATATGAATCCTCGGAATGGGTTGTGTGCCGTGATGTGTGCGGTGGGAGCTGGCTGCCTCCGCGTGGAAGGGGATGATGTCCCTGTGTCCTGCCAAGGCCAGTTAGTGCATGAGGAGGGTGGGAAGGACAGGGCTGTGTAGGGGAGGGACGGTCCCCTCTATATGTGCCCCTAATGAGAGATGTTGTTCTCTCTACAGGCAGCTTGTGGTACATCACAGCCCCTTTCAGCCTACAGCTGTGCTTTAACCCCTCAGGGCTCTAGCCCTGGAGTTTTTCCCACCCTAAAGCTCCTCCTGCCTGTCTCTTGACAGTTCCTCCAATCTTTTTTCACCCCACTGTGGCCCAAATGTCCCTGTTTGCCACCTTGAAGGATGAAAAATACAGTTAGGATGTAGGGGGCAAGAGGCATACAGCAACCTCAGCTTTGGTGGGTGCTGAAGATGGGACAGGACCTGGCAAGCCACCAAACACCCAGTAGCCTGCAGTGTGCTGTGCTGCGGGAGGGACAGGTGCATTTAAGGAGAAGGCAGCCTGGCCCCTGTTCCTTGTGTGGTTTTTCAAAACTTGAGAAACAGGTATATGGGACAGGAGGCAATGAAATGGCGTGTAGCAGAGCCCTGTCAGCAGTAGCGAGAAGTCCTCCTTCCTCCTCCTGATGTGTAATACTGGCGCAAGAGAAGGACTGGGTGCTCTGGTTTCTCTGGGATTGATGTCCTGCATCCGCTGCCCTTCCAGTCATTTGTGCAGGGTGGGATCAGGGCTCCTGGGAAACATCCTCCAGGAGCAGATGGGCAGGGTGGTGTGACCTGCTGAAACAGGCAGGCAAAGGGCTTTTTGTGCTACAGTTTTGCCCATTAACCTGAATGAGAATAGCAGCTATTTTTTTTTTTTTGAAAAAAAAGTCAATCTGATGCTCTGACCACAGAAAGGGCCCAATATGAGCACTCCAGCTCGGTTTC
>Ga0065711_1028801_pt1 | contig 39122 bp, 18 predicted proteins | sample Hoacrofraction12_FD_59098 | JGI IMG/M metagenome (GOLD analysis project Ga0065711, IMG submission 59098) | Hoatzin crop microbial communities from Cojedes, Venezuela - Epithelial fraction 12 v2 (version 2) | ecosystem: Host-associated > Birds > Digestive system > Esophagus > Crop | place...
TTTTTTTTTTTTTTTTTTTTTTTTTTTTGACAAAATGGACAGGTTTGAGGCAAGGATTTGGGAAGAAACAGAATTGAGAGCCACACCTTCCTAGGTGTAGTTCAAGGTGTAACTGAAGCTCTCTCTCTGGGCAGACTTCCTTGCACTGTTTTTCCACCTCTGTTCTTCTGTTTGCCAAAGATCTAAAGGCCCAAAGAACATCCTCTTCATCACTCCCCAAATCATGGGCTAGAATAGCATCAGTACAGCAACACATCCTCAGCCCTGGTTCATCCCCCTCAGATGTCCCACATTTTGCAGGACATCAGTCATGTTAATGCCAGAATATGGTTCATGCAAACATGAAGCCCCTTCCTTTTACTGACTCAAGTTATTTACTAAAAATAAAGAATCATTAGTCTGAGATTACAAACAGTTATTTCTATGGATGGCGTCTACAGCGTTTTCAGACTTTGCCTCTCTCTGACTGGAGCTTGTCTCCACAGGAACACTTTCCCAGTTACATGGTACAATTGCACTGCCGTAGTTAAACCTCTGTAGTTATACTAGAATTACTTCTTCCTCCCTGTGGTCACTCTTCTTCCAGAATAAGGATGGGGTTTTATGTTTTAACTGCTTCCAGCTACTACATGGGATAAATAAACAAACAGACAAACAAATAAAAAGGCATTCTTGTATCAGAGTAACAGGGCCCAGACACGAGGCAAGATCCACAGTGCTCTCAGTTTCTTCACACACTAGATTCGACCTGAACACGGTTCCATTGCAGACGAGTCCCTTGCTGCTGTTGCATTGCACAGCTCTTCCCCAGCTGCCAGAGAAAAATCCCCCAGGAGTCAAGGCCCTGCTGTGCACACGCAGCGGGGCCCTGTTCTCACCTTGGAGGGCCTTTTTACCCCTCGGCAGCCCTCCTCACATCACAAAATACCGTAGTCCAGAAGCTGCCCTGTCAGAGTTACAATAAATCGAGCATTTTCTATCAAGAGCAAACATATTCCAGCTCTCAAGATGGGGCTACTGTGGGACTTTTTACCTGTCCACCCCTAGACTGGAGCTGATCTGCCTTTGCCAAAGCTATGCCGAGGTTTCAGAACGTCCTGCTGAGAGACGCTCCAAGTCTTCCTGCCTGCCGGACAGGGAGCCACCGAGAGGCACTGCCTGCGCTGGAGTGACAGCAGGAGCAACGCACGGCTCTGAAGAGGTGTTCATCTGCAGGCCACCAAGTCAGGTGCCTTGTCCTCTCATGGTAACAGGACAGTAATGCAGAGGCAATTACATGGATACAACAGCTTACGGACCAAATCCACAAGTGTATTTCCACATCATTGTGACCATCCACAACAAGGCAGGCTGTAGCCCACTATCGGTCGAGTACTACACAGACAGCTCTGAGTCAGCTTTGCCCAGCTGTTTCCAAACTCGTTTCATAAACTGCTTTCCAAAGGCACTGTCATCCTCCTCCTGCCACCACCATGGAAGGCATTGGGGTCACAGCCACTACAGGAAAGCAGGAGCTGCTGCAATCGAACCTGAGCTGAAATGACTGAGCCACAACTTCCCCTCGCATTACCACGGGGAAGAAGGTCCTAAAGGTGGCTCCGCTGCCTTGCCATAACCTGGGAGGGGCTGGGATAGTTGCAGAGGTGGTGTGCTCAGCTCCCTGGAGGGAAGGTGCGCCTGCAATCACTCATCAAGAGGTTCCAAACCAATTAAGAAGAGACGCTCACAGGCTACATTGTACTTTCCTTTTATTTTTTTCCTCAAAGGAAATTGCTGGGCCACAGTATCAATGAACTCGTACATTTTTTCTGGAGTCACACGCAGGAGATTATATTGGAGGGGAAAAAAAAAAATCCCCCACAGATTTTCCAGGCTTTATCAGTGGCAAGAGCCCATTCCACAGTTCTTGTTCACAGATGACCTCAAAATTATCAGTTATCAGATCTGAATAAAACTTCTCAGACAAAACCATTTTCCCACAACAAAACGTCATTTCACTGAAAACAATCCTTTTCTCGACCAGCATACTCTATTTGTTAACATTTAGCAATAGAAACTCTCAAAGCAAATTTTTCTGCATTAATTTAAAAATTTCACTCCAAAAAAATTTTTTTATACAGAATTTCCTAGCTTTTGTTTTTAAAAAACAAACAACCTGGAAGAACAACCAAAAAAACCTCAACTTTCTAATAGCTGTTAAAAGTATCGGTTACTTGTTTGAACTTGTTATAGGAAAAACACTAGGAAAAAGACAACACTGTGACTGTGTTTGGTTTATGTTACAAGTTAATATGCTATTAAAATGTTTAGGTCTTATTATGCACTTTAAAAATGTTAGAGCTTAATGTGCTCTGATTAGGGCTTAACAAGCCTTTTAAAATGTTACAATGTTAAACCACCAAATCATATTGTCTCTAAGGAGTAAGAGGCTTAAAAAAATCTTCTGTTCTTCACAACCTAACCCTTACATTAATAAAAACAAAATCCAGTCATAATGAGTTTATATCATATATCAGAATGTTTTGACATCCTTAATGACTGGGAGTTAAAAAGTTGGCTTAACTCTGTGTGCTAGTGTGTGCTTGTTTGAGTGTAGGAGTTAAGGTTAGTGGTTTTCTGAAAGCCTTAAATAACAGAGATAATGGAGATGAACATCGCGCGTTTTTGCCATAGCTGGTGTCTGGAATTCTATTGCCTAATTTAAAGGGCCAGTTATGCGACTGTGAACAACTGAGAAAATATCCACTGAGCCTCACAGCTCTGATGTGGTGGGCACAATACCGAGATAGTGACACTGCCAGTGAAATCTGGTAAATTTTGGTCAGCACCCGCTGCTAAGCACTAAGGTGCAGATTTTCCAAACAGGTACGAAAGCGTACCCCCAGTGCCGCATGGGGCGCGGTGGCACAGACCAACGAACCTGGGCCAGGCTCTGCTACCTTGCTCAAACCAACCGGGATTACGTGCCAGCAGCAGGCTTGCAATGGCACCGGTGGCCACAGACTTCCAGTATTAGACAGTTCTTACAGTCACATTCTCATAATAAACAGGTTTTGTTGCTGTTCCTCACTTGGAAAAAAGCTCCACAGCAAAGGACTTCTATCACAAACTCCAGCATAACGTGACAAACAATTACTCGAGTGACAATGCTGACTTCATGAAACAGATGCATGTGGTAAAATAATGGCAAAGTGCAACATTCTAATTGGGGGAGGAATTGTTCTGTCTGTACAACGAAGGATACCAGCAACAGCGGTCAGTGGACATCCCCTATCTATAGCTGTGCACAAAGCATTATGACAGTAAACATTATAGGCTTGTTTCTTTGTTCTGCTCTTCTGATCTAAATGTGTGTTACTCTCTGGAATTTGAATGATCTCTCCAGCAAAATCTATTCACTTCAGTATATGCCCAGTTTTCTTGAAAACTATAAATTTGGAAGACGCCCAATCGCAGCAAAACAAACCCCCATGACTTATCTAGCTAATTACAGAGTGCGAACAGTGAATTCTGAAGTAATAGCCATGGCAGATAGTTCTCAAGGTTGAAATACGCTTGCATGCTCTATTCATCAAATAATTCCAAATAAATAATGCAGCAAAATGCTCCATATTCATGGATAATTAACAGAAAAAGTGGTCTAATTAGCTCAATAAACTGTTTGCTGCAATTAACTCCACTAAGCTTTAAAGGGCCATTCTTCACGGATACAGTTTTCAAGAGGACTATTAAAGTATTACTGAGTATTTTCCAGTGACGTGAGATGTGTTTTTGAGCTGACTACTGTCACAAGCCAGACCATTTCAAGATGTTGAGAGCACTGATGGCTTCCCATATTATTTCCTCACTGCAGATAGCTCAAGGTTACGTTATCAACTTAACTTATACACACCTCCTTGATAATATACCACCCCACTACACTCAAGTCCACCATGTTTACTTACTCCTCATTACACTGGAACAAAATTTCTCACTAGATAACATGACATGAAGAATTTTTCTCGCCTTTGGTTTTACTTGTTTACTAACATCAGCCTATTGTGAAACAAACATGAAAAATGTTCAAAGGCTTAAAAAGTTCTTTCCCTTTCTCTCAAACTTTCATGTTCTGTTCATTTCAAATATGTGGTAAACTGATTTTTTTATTTTCCATATTAATTTCCCCATGTTCCTTTGTATTAAAATAACTAACAGAGAAAAATGATTCCATCTGCTCTGCACTCAGTTGTTTATGCCTTCAGAGATGCTGGGCTCTGTGCCGTGAGCAAATAGAGTGCTTCAGAGCTATTCTTCCCAGTCCAAATTTTCTCCAACCTCAAGCACACAAAACCACAAGGTTAGAATAAAACTAATTATTATTAATCAAACACAAAAAAGCCCAAGTGCTTTAGTTTTCTTTCCATTTTCTTTCTAGGGTCTCAACTTTTCTGTCATACACACACCAGGTTTTCAAAGTCTCCTGCTTAACAATCACAGCTTAAAACTCGCATGAGAGAAAAAGAGGGAAAGAGGAATAGGGGAAAAAGACAGCCATGGGATTGCTGACTCAGCAGGTATTCCTTGTCCAGGAGGGACCTGGGGTACCAAGGCCAGAGATGGGTGCCTGGGCCAGCACCTGCCAGAGTGTCCCGGCACACCCAGGCAGCAATTTCAGCCTCATGCTTTCCCATTTTTTGGGGACATGTGGCTGTGGGAGGTGCATGGGCACAAGGCACACGCCTGGGGCCAACAGCTCCCCAGGACAGTCCACAGGCAGATGTTCTGCACAATTGCCTGCACATGTCCCCCCCTCTGGGCCCATAAAACACCCCAGCCTATCTCCCTTCTTCTTTTGTGCTCCTCTCTTAACTCATTAACTTATGTCAACAAATCGGGATTTTCTGTTTTTTGTCCCGTGTAAGCCCAGTCCGGGCACTACAGTGACAGTCGACCAAGTGAGAAGCTTTGCAGGGAGGAGTTTGCGAAGCGGCGCAGGGCAGGAGCGCCTAGCAGTGTGGACACGCTCTTTTAGCTGGACTCCACAAGCTGCTTTCCAGCATCCTTTGCTGGAAGGGGGCTGGTGTGAGCACACTTTGCTTCACACACATTTCACCTGTGCCTGGGACACTAACCGAGGCTGGCAGCAAGCTACAAGCATAGGGGTTTGCAAACACGCCCGCTGCCATGCTGCAGAGCGTTACTGCCCTGTCTTCCCGCAGTGCAACAGGGAGCAGCATTTACTGCAGTGGAGAAACTATTAAATGCAGATCCTGTTAATATTCCTTAATAGGCAAAAGGCAGAAGAGTGGGGGAAGAGAGCAAACAATATGTAACAGTGTTTAAATTATAGAAAAGTACATTAACAATAAATACTCCCCTGTCAAGAATATGTCATGTAATTATATTTACTGCACTGAAAAGAGGTAACCAATGTTTTGAGAGGGTGGTTTTGCACTCCCAAGATGACTCTCCTTCAGGGACAACATATGTGAATAATCAGTCAGACACGGGATATCAGCTGTGAAAAACCTCCTCCAGTGCAGTGTGCCTGTAGTGATGGCTTGAAAGTTAGCTCCCTCTCCTGGATTAGACCAGAAAGTTAATGTACATTGCACTGATCTAAACCAGGGCTCAGGCATTCTTTGGCGTTTTTATTCTTTTTCTCCCTAGTCCTAGAACCTCAGTCAAGGGGCATCTATGCTTCCTAAAGAACTCGAATGCGCAGAGAGATACAGCATATCACCTAAGCAACGACAACAATCTCACTGCCAAAGTTACTGCGACCTTTGTTAAATTGCGGTACAGCTGTAGGATGCAGAAGACACATCTGCAGAGCCCAAGCAGTGTGACCTGCTGTCACAAAGTGCCTGGATCCACAAAAATGTCATTGCAAACCAGAAAATTCTCATGGCTTTGATACTTTGTCCCTCAGCCCTTGTGCAAGCAAAAGGACCATGGCTGTGAGTAGGAGTCTGGCCTGGACAGAGCGCACGTAAGGACAGCAGGACTCACTGCCTGAGCTGAGAATTTGAGAACCAAGGCTGAGGTGGAGACAAAGAGCAGATCACAAGAAGAAATCTTACTAGGTTTTCCCATGTTTTTGCTAAGTATCTTTGCAAAAAGGTTGAAATATTGGACAGTTTTCACAGTTTCCAGACCACATGGGAACACAAAGCACTTCTATTTAGAGAATTACTGCTTCAGTTGGCAGATCACAGAAGCTTGGAAAGCTGAGATGCAACTAGGACAAGAATGAAAACATAGGTGTTTGTAGCTTGCTTACCATTTGGGATTTGATCAGATTCAGATAAAATCAATGGCAAAGTAACTAACTAAGAAGTTCCCTTTGTTTTAAATGTAGGGCTTACGATAGCGATACGAAACTGCATATACAAAAGTTTAAATAAAGTTGTTTTCCTGTCTAACCGTAGACTTTATTAACTGCTAAATACAATCCTTTAAGATTATATAGGACCTTTCATCTGAGAAACTGAAATTTCTTCACACTTTGAACAGTACCCTTCAGAGATAAACATGCACTATTTATAAATGAGAAAACAAGGCAGAAAACCAAAAAGCAAAATGAAATGCACACAGGACAAGTGATTTGTCCAAACAGGAAACCATTGGGATTAAAGCCCAGACTTTTCAACTCCTCTATCTACAAAAAGGGCCATTCTAAATGGAGAAAGTTTAAAAAATGGTGACAAGAAAGAGACATATCTACAGATAATTCAAACTCCTCTAAGTTGGAATCACCTCCTGCAAGACACTCGCTCTTTCTACCGAGGAGTCAACTGCCTTGCAGCTCAGACACTCCAGTCAGAGCCTTTTAAGAGCAGTATTGCCAGAGAGTTTTAGAGAAAGCATGGGAATCCATGCCATAATAGGAGAGATTATCCACTACTGTATCTCACTAGCTGGGTAACAAAAACAACCTTGTTATCCAAACTGAAAAGCTTTGGACTTTATATTACTATTATAAGTAGACAGATATTCACAGATACACACTGAGTTGTCTCCAGGGGTGTTGATGCTGCATAAACACTAAGCAAGCTAAGGTTACTCTAGTTCAATCACTCAGATAGGACAAGCTCCTTAAAAAAATTGTGTACCTCTGTTGCTGAGCTGGGATCCACCTGAGCATCTCCCTCGCAAAGCCAATATTCAGTCACAGACTTTGGGGCCAGTTTGAATAAACTCCATTACTCTGAGGATTCAGTGGGTGCAAGAGTACTTTACTGACTGGCAGCCTTTCCCAACATGGGTGAGGTACAAATGGGATGGGTAGTGTCGTGGACAACGCCTGCATTGCCCCACTTTCAAAATCTGTCAGTCTGGAAACGCTTCAGAAGAGCCAAGACATATCCAAGCATTTTTAATAAAAGTAAATAAAAATCCTATTTTAAACCAGGGTATCCACCCAAAGAATTTCACTGGCAAATTACATCTTCCTATTTAGTTATGGGGAAAAAACCAAAAAGCTTCTTCTACAATAAGCACACAACAACATAAAATTTCATGAACAATAAAATACACAATACATTTCAGTTACTATTTTCAGGATACCATATTGAAAGACTGTCATAAAATAAAATATTCTACCCTAACGCCACACAAATTAGTAGTTAGGTTAGGGATTAGTTGGCTAATACAAATATTAGATGAGATAGGTTACAAAAACATGCTCTCTTTGAAATAGCACAGAATCACACACAGAACAGCCATCTCACCCAGGAAAAACTGCAGAATTGTCTGCCTCCTGAGAAGATCAACAACTGTTGATTTTCACTCCTGGGATCTGAATGAAGTTTGGCTGTGGCAGGAGACCGAGTCACTAGAATGCTTCCCACCTTTCACCTCAAACTGCACAGGACTCACTAACTTTGATAAACACTGGGGAAGAAAATGGACAGCAAGTGCTGGCAGAAGCCCTGATCATTATGTAGGAATTCAGTCAAGAAAGGAAGAATAATGCCTGGATAACGAAGCACAGAGACACAGGAAAGATACACACATACTGGAAACCTTCAAAGGTCCCTGCAAACAGCCTTTTGCATTAAAAAATCTTGATTAACATCTGTGACATGTACATATATCCCCAGAGAGACGCATATCTTGAGGCAAAAGGAGGACTCAAGTTGTTCTAAACTGTGTTTTTCTGGCTCTCTGCACAACTGGTATCTGTAAAGGAATCTCAGGAATAGTGGAGCATTGAGCACAGAACCTTTCCCAGGACTCAAGCTAATGACATCATTTCTATGTCAGGATGAATCTAAGTTGCCAGAAATTATTTTGGCTCCTTCAACTTCCACAGAACTCCTGGGGAATTAAATATTCCCAAATTTTAGTTCTGTAAAAGCTGTACCTTAAATTTGGCCCTATTTCTGTCACAATACTGTACAATCTGGCAGCATTTAAACATAGATAGTACGTGCTGAGTGCACAGCAGTAACTAACAATACAACTGGTCTTTTATGCTGAGTATTGGGCGTCAGCATTTACCAGCTTGTATAACGTTCCAGGATTGTAATATTACACACCTTGGAGATATACTGTAATTCCTATTGATATGAACAAAAAAAAAAAAATTCTTTCTGAATGAAATGTTGCAAGTTAGTGAAGACTTTTATTCTCTGCTGCATAGTCCGATTCATGTTTACCCTCAACATCAATATTAGCTGTGACAGCTATACTAAGAAACGCCTACAAAAAGTAGCAGCTTTACAAACTCTGAAGTTCCTGCAGTGACTGCTGAATTCTTTTTAGTCAAACAACATAACTTAAAATGAATGCAAATTGCTTCTTTTACTTTTCACTCATGAAATGTGTATTTTTATGCTTGGCTTTTGCAATTATTAAAAAAGAAAAGGAAGTCATGTCCATTATATCAAGCGTTTCCCATAAACTCCCCCGACAGGTTCATTGCCAATATTTTTGTTGCTAGTCCCCATGGAAACCAACACGATGGCTTGCAAATCTGTTTCTTAGAAAGGACAATTCCAGTCCCATCTTTTAGTCTCTGTCGATTTTCAGTATTTGCTGAGATGTTCTGACGTTCAATGATGCTACCCAAATAGATGTCAAATTTGATAACAGCACCATTTTAAAATAATCCTTTTAAAATACTATACGCACACTAGTAAGAACTTGTCAAAAATGCCAAAAAAACCCAGTTAATTTAAATAATTTTAATATAGTATTTTACTTAAAGTTACAACAGAATTATTTACAATTTAAATATTTAAAGCAAACCAATCACTTTGGTATTCCCAGCTTTTCCATTGCTTAATTTCTGAGCCCTGCTACTCCCTCTTGATTCCACATCTCTGCAGTCATGGTATAATGGGAAAAGAAAACAGAAAGTAAGACATTAGGAAGTTCATATTTTAAAGAACCTGTTTTCACATGAAGAATTTTTCATTTTTAAGCCATTTCAACTAATTCCCAACTATCTTTTTAAAAAAACAGCAGAAGCATCTACACACATGCAAACAAAGTTCTTAATAGATAGGTCATAGTCTGTATTTCTTCTAATTAGCATCCATGCAGACAGTTAGCACGTGCAATGAGGTGCAAGTCAAGCACACTGCATGTGGGGCTATTTAAAAGCTAAGAGCTGTAGAAATAGTAGAGTAGTAAGCTATAAAACCTGTTTTTTTCAGAATAATGAAGCGGTAGATGAAGAAATACCTAACATTTCTTTTAATTTACTTGAACATTTCAATAAAACCAGAAAAATTCTGAAAAATTGTCTTTTTTAAAAACTTGAGTTCCCAGTAAGGAATGAGAAGTCTAAGTAACTGGTTTTTAACAAATGATTACCGCCACAATCCATTTGTGAAAACAGCCCTGACTTTCAGTGAGAAACAGTGAATCATTAAGCTAAAGCTAGAATATTAATGACAGTCAGTAATCATTTTGAAGCTTTATGCATTTGGCCTGTCTGGATGTAAGCCTAGTGTGTCCTGGTCTTTTCGATTGGAAGCTGATCCCTCTAATGTCATCCTGAGCACCACAGCAAGAGTCCGTCTGCCACTCTTCTTCTCATGTTCCCACTGTGCTGAGAGAAAGTCAAATGCACCTGTCCTGCTGCAGAAGCACATAAAGAGACAGAGAGGACAGGACCAACATCTGTGGCCATTCTCACCTCAAAAAATCATCGTGGAAAAGTCAAAGGACTATCCAGTGACTTAGGAAACTGCACTATGCCGTTAATCCTAGACTCTCTTTATGAGACCTGTGCAAAATAACAGCCATTATTGAGAGCTTCTGCTCTGTCAGCTATGGAAGAGTAACTTAACCTCAACTTAAATGAGTGTGCAATACATGGGAGATGATCAAGAGAGTGTCTGTACAAGAAGAGAGTTTCTTACTCGAAGGAAATCCAAGAGGTACCTTGTCCTACTTGGAGACAACCACCATTGCTGAAGCAACTCAGCTGCTCCTCAGGACTCCTTGTCAGACTCTCACCATTCCTGGCAAAGAGGACGTACAGTATGTGTTTCTGTTCTGTGTTGTTTCTCAGCACTGCACCAGTCCCAGCAGGAGCTGAGCAAGGGCTTAATTCAAACTAAATAACAGTACCCCTTCGAGTGAACAAGATTTTCACTTTTGATTTCAGTGAAGGCAAATCACAATGTGTGTGATTGCATTTCCTTCCAAGCTATACACATGAATCCTAAGTGGTCAATTAATGTTATTTTATTTATTAATTTATTTTATTTATTAATTAATGTTATAAGCTTAAAAGCTTATATACCATCTCAGTTCCTTTATACAGGTCAGATGTATTTGAAGTTTCTTTTTCTCATCTTCTTCAGTATTCTGAAGCTGGACAGGGAAAATGTCTGAAGTTCCTCTTTTATGGAGGGTATATCTTGTACAGAAAGTGCTGCTTTCATTACATCTTGAACTCTCTTTTTGTGACCTGTCTCCCTAGGTTAAAAGGGCAAGGCTTGGCCAACAGTTGCTTTTATGAAGGACTCAAGAGCTAAGTCATAAAGGCTGTAACATCTCTCTGCTTGTTCACAGTGGCAGTGTTCAATTTACCTAGCTAATAGGCTATTTCAGTTAAACATTCATATCCTGCACAGGGTGAATTTCTGAACTATGAATGGTATCCGTGCTATTGTTGATACACCCTTTCAGAATCTGTGATACATCAGTAGATGTGGTTTTTCTGTCTAAGCATCCTTGAATAACACCAGGGTATTTATATAAAGAATATGGCAGGAAGGGAAGCTAAATACTGAAACCTAAGATGAAACTTGAAGAGATAATTATAGTTCGAGAATTTGTGTTTGATTACTGGGCTTTACATCTGGAAGCGTCCTATTGCACTCTCATATTAATATAATCTTGGCAAGCTGAGAACAACTGGGTAAAAGAAAAAAACCTATCATTCTGCACAGATGTGAATCAGCAGAATTGTGTTTTCTCAACTGGGAAGTGGTTTAAACTTCCTCTTTCATCTCCTATTGTTTTTAGAAAATTGTCTTGTGATTGTTCTTCAGCTACACAAACTAAGCCACTCCCTGGATAGGCCCAGGATATGCTTTGATTTCATTAACAATTTGAAACATAAACCAAGGGACCTAGCAGTAGGATTAGATAGGTACCAGGCGATGTGACACCATCACCCTGGCAAGAAGGGTCTTTTTCCATTTCAAGCAATGCTGAACTTTGATTAAATGCAGATAGACAGGACATAATCTCTTGGCTTAAAAAGTGAGATGCTTGTCTTCCATTCTTCCCTTGGCAGCACATACTTAGTACAAGATGAGACTAAGACACCCTCTGCTACTTCCCTTGCAAATCCCACGGCAGTGAACATAAGATCATATCTGCAAGTTACAAGTTTCTGTGCAGATTCTGGGCCTCAGTGTGCCTCAGATCTACGTACACTGACAGCTGCAGCAGCTCAAAATCTGGGTGTAACAAAGACAGTCTTACAAAGAGCTCCCCTCATCTTCTGCCCAGACTGCAACTCCCGCTCTGAAGTATCACACACATCAGTTGACTGTATAAACATCCCAGGAGTAATTCCATGAGTGCTACCAAACTCAAGCTCATTAAAATTACACTTGTCTCCTTCGGGGTCACTAACATGTCAAAATTGCCCAGTTATGGCTTTCAATTTATATATATCAGAACTCATAGGTGACTGAGTTGAAAGAGAGGGATAGAGATTGCAGTGTGCATCACTAATTCTGCAGGATCGCTCCCAGGGGCAGAATGGTGGAAACGGCTGAGCTGCAAACAGCCGGAGGTGGGAGGGGATCTGTGGGGTGGCACCTGTGTTTGCCTGCATTTTCTCTCTTCCCTCAGCATCTGCTTCTGGATGTTGACAGAGACAGGCACAGGGAAGAGGGAGCTGAGGAAAGGGGCTGAGGCAGGATCTTCAGGGACAGCAGTAGTTGTTAAAAATCATACTGCTGCATAGCATCCACATTTCATTGTAGAAACAAGCAGATAAACAATCTCCTTCCATTGTTTGTAGTAATCACAGACTGCTAAATAATTTCATGTCATTATTTTAGTTGTGCAACAACTAAGGGAAATAGCACATGAAGTCTAAAGCTCCTTCTGTGTGTTTTGTTCTTGTATCTAAAATATGTCCTTTTTTTACCTATTTAAGATAAATCTATGATTTATGTGTGGTGTGTGTGAAAAGAGGACAGGCATACTTTTGCCAGAACAAAAGAGCATCCCAAATCTGCTTTCCCCAGAAACTGTGCTCATTTATATATCAGTTTTAAGATTTTAGTCCTCTCAATGCCATATAGAAGTGAGGCTCTGTAAAATGTGTTAAATCTAATGGTATTCTGCTAGCCAGTAAAACTTAAACTTTCAAATCTGTAAGACTGAGAAAGCCCAGACACTTACACCAATGGAAGAAAAGGAAGTCTGTATTATTCAGTAAAATTCTCACCTCAATCTTGGTAATGTCCTTTAAAATAGGTTGGTGGTTAGGGTACCTAGAAAGCCAAGAAAGTAAAAAAATTTCTTAATTCTATTCATTCATGACTGTATTCTGATAGTACATATTATGAAATAGACCCTATTGTTTTGGGCTCTGTTCAAATACAAGAGAAAAATAATTCCAGCCTACAGGAGTTATTTAATGAAATGGATAGAATAATTGTAGCAGACTGGAGCTCTGCTTGTTCGCCTTTAACATCTACAACATGAGCTGCAGACAGGAGGGTATCACTGCAAGATCAGCATATACATCAGTAGCAACATATTTGTTCTTCCTGCTTGGTGCAACTTGGTCTTGATGCCTTACTGCTGGCACAGATTAAAGCAGAACATTTTCAAACAGATCCTTTGCTTTTGTTTTGTTTTCCAAAACCACATAGTAACTATGAGCTTAAAATAGATGTTTTACCTTTGATCTCCAAACCCAAATCTAGCACCAATATTAAAACAACATTTTAAAGACAATTCAGAAAAGAATTGGGAAGTCTCAGATATTTTTTTGCCAACTTTATATTGCCAACTGGTGTTAAGTACCTCGTCATTTACAAGCGCAGCACCTGAACACATTGAAATGCAGAGTGACTGCTGCGTTAGACCTCAGCGTGTGCAGAGAATGAGCAGGGAGAAGAGGGAACGTATCCTTCAAACTACTTTAGGCCAAATACATGCATCCTTTATTCACTGCAATGTCACAAGATGCTCTGCGTACACCAGCATGACCTTAGATAACCCAGAGGCTGCAACAGCTCAGCACCAGAGTAAACTCAGACTATGGTGTTAGCTGTTTCCCTGCTCAAGCTGAATCTAAGAAGTAGTTACTGTGGGAGAGTGTATTCATATCTGTTGCTTTCACTGCATGAGGATCACTTTTCACTATAATACACGAAGCAGAGATAGGTCTGGGCAACCTGAACACCCAGTGTTGAAAAGGAAGATGACCTTGTGGTACCATGGTTTGTTCTTATCAATATACTGAAATTGTTTGACAGTATTCCTCATGAACCACTCTGGAGAACACAATGGAAGGAATTAAGAGGTCAAGCTGCATCTTCCACACAGAATCCATGTCTATGTACACCGTAGAGCCACTGACGGTACTATTACTACACTATCATCACAAAGCCAGTCAGATGTGATGTTAGCTAGATGCAAACCAGCACAGTCATGACAGGAAAATGCTCTTCCCAGGTGAATTTAACCACTAAGTGGCCTACACAGAATGTTTCCTATCAAAACAGGTGTTCATTCGGAGACCTCTCGAGCATTATGGCCCAACCCTGAAAAGCTGTGACTTAGGCCATGGAAGCGGAAACTTCAAAGAAAACAGGAGAGTCACACTGGAAAGAAGGGGTGGACAGGCAACTCAAAAGAACACACAAATGGGGAAGAACGTAGCTAGGAATAGAGACTGTAAAGAGAAGGAAGAAAGAATGAAGAGACATGCTCAAGAAACAAGAATGCCACAAAGGAGCAAGGTCAGCAGTAGAGTGGAGGAGGGTGAATTTGCTGGGAAATGCTGCTTTAGTCATCCCGAAACTGTTAAGTGGTCAACTGGTTTCATCTGGAGAGAATTAGCAGGGCCAGAGGGGAGCAGATTCACAAAACTGCCTGAGGAAGTGGTAGTGTCAATCCCCTATCACCAAAAGCTTGGCTGTCAGCACGCTCACTCAGGTTGTGTGGGATCAGTTGCCTTTTTTGGCTGATGGCATCTGAACCAACATTTCTGGAAGTGCTTTGCTCGAGGGTATTCAGAGGGGTGTACTGCACAGGGAGGGAGCAAGGGATGGAGCAGTCTCTCATGTTAATGCTATTTCACTCTGTATGAAATACTTCTATTCAGCATGTGTGAAGGATGAAGGAGCAAGGATAAAATTACTCCATTACCTGGCTGTTGACAAGATGGATGAAAAGGTTGCAGTTGCTCAATAGTGGGTATTTAAGAATTTCTGCAAAGTGGAACAGCGACCAAAGGACAGATTGAGAACAATCAAGGGAGCCCAGACTACATCCCAGTGAGGGCAGCTGCATGTTCTCTCAGCAGATGTTGCTTCCAACTATCTCAGGCAGAATGGGAACGAAATATCTGCGATCCAGAGCAACTTCTTTAACTGCTGGGCAACTGGATAAAACAAGCTTACAAAAAACCTGTTTGAAATGTTTGGAACAAAAGGAGAATTTCACCCAACCAACAGCATTCATGTGGTTCTCAGTTTGGTAAAGAACAATTGTAATTTAATGGTTTGGAAGAATTTTTTTTATTATTACCACCATCACTATCATTATTATTAGTAGCAATATGGTTTAGCTTGGTGACCAAGCCAAAAATTGATTTCTTGTACAAATTCAAAAAAGAGCCAGAAACAGAAACAGTGGTCTTTTGGCTGTGAGACACAGGAAGCTTCAGGAGAATTTGGGCATCAGCAGTGGGGAAGCTGCAAAAAGCAGCCAAAATCAACGGCAAGAAAGCTGAAAAAGGAAAAATAAGATACAAAGCGGAAGAGCTAACCCCACCCTATTCTTTCTGGCACCACAGGCATCCAGAGTACATGACACATGATTTCTTCCACTGTATTACGGGAGTAGGAGGACTCACTGGATTTCTACCACGCCTTCTTCTTATCTACCATCTTCCACCTACATTTACGATTCAGAATTGCCAGAATTCAGATTTTTTTCTCTCTTGGCAACATTGTCCTGTCCCTCCCTCATTTCAGTCTGAATGCGCTAGGGTTACCAGGGTTTGCTTTGATCCTGAACCAGATCTGAAGATATCTGCATAAACACTGTTCAAGCTGTGAGCACACCCTTAGGTTAAGCAGGTTCTTCAGCACTGCTCAGTTATTCCCTCACAGGTGTGTATAAAAACATGTAGTCCTCTTTCAGAAAATAAAACAAAACTAGTTAGCGAGATTCAAGCATGATTTCATTCATTCATTCACTCACGTCATTCTTTATCCATACGTAAGTTCAAAATCATTCAGTCTAAGTAATTGTAATAATAAAACCATTCAGAGACTTTGCAGTGAACTATATACTCAGAAAAGACTTTAGCTGGTTAACTTCAGGATCTTCCTTACAGTTTTTTGGCTCCCTTTTTCAGTTCCTAATGTGGATTAAAAAAAACACGCCTAATCTTTCTAACGTAGTTCAATCCTGAGCCACACTGACTTACAGGAGTTCTTTTGATTTTTTTTTTAATACTCTTTAGTTTACCTGAAAAGTACTCAAAGGTTATGTCGAGCCAGTCATGATTCTCAGTCTGCAAGTACAGTTCTCTATCTAATAATCAACAGCTCTTCAACTAAGGGACAGAGGAACATGCTGAGGACCCAAGCCCGTTCAGCCTTGTGCACATGAGCAGCTCAGGTAGTTCAAGAGGACCAGCTGTGTGACATTATGGATCTTTACATCTTTAACACAGTGAAGCTTCTGTGTGCAAAGTAAACATAATAGTGTCTTCAGGACTTCAAGTCAGTTGTGTATAGAATATAGCAAATATAAAATATACAGCTCATGTATTGGTTTAAATCATCTCCTGCTTCTTTTACACCACCAGTAGAAAATTGGGATTTCTTCATCTGTTTATCCTTCATGTGTTTTAATGTCCTCTCTTGAAACATATCACAGAGTGGTCTAACAGGACGTTATTAGCATCATCAGTAACAACCACACAGCTGAGGAATGGTTTGAGCCCTTTGTAGTACACTATATTCATGTTACTCCTAGGGTGACCCATGGGAAGGACAAACTTACGAAACATGAGATTCGTGTTGAGTTTTCATGATAGGTTAAATATGCCAAAAGGCATTGTGATTCATTAAATCATTTTTATGCATGTCAATAGCATTGCCTATCCTGTGATAATTGCACAGTTATGGTTATGAATCTCATAATTAACCTGTATCGTTATAAAAAAGATAGACAAGCTAGACAGCCCAAAAGAGGCACTGCTGTGGTGCACAGCATTATGCACAATTACTACACATTAATACAATCTTAATTATTAATCTTTTTTATTTACATAGTAAGTTTCATCCAAAAGCACTTTGAAAGCTGTATGCAAAGAATACCAGAGAAATGCTGCAAGCTCTAGAATCCTGGGACAAGAACTCCCTGTCCCAGGAAGCACTGACCAGATGGTGGTAAAGGCTCTCGGCCACTCACACCAAGGCAAACCCTGCGACAAATGGAAAGCACCACAGGACTTTTGAAATTCTTACAAAAGCAGAGAGGATCTCTACTTAAACATGGAGCAAGCTGAAACTTTTGCATTTGTCTTACTTGGAAGAACATAATCTTGAGATATCTTACGAGTGTTTTAATACGGAATGCCAGGCGTCACATTTCATGCTTCAATTCTGTTTAAGAACACACAAACTTCTGAATCAATTAAATGACCTACACACCTTTTCCAGTCTTTGCCTTGCCACTTTCATGCTGCCTCCTTATGCTAAGAACAGTTTTATTTTCCCTCTTCTTGGTTATCTGTGCTGTTCTGCCATCTTCTGCTCATTCAAATCCTTCCTCACAAAGCCTTGAGCAACACAACTTGAAGAGGAACTTAATTCTTAAAACAATAGCTAAAATACATATGGTTCACTATGTAATTGTGAATAAAATCTCTCTCACTTATCCAGATAATAAACTCTGTAGAAGAAGTATTATTCCTTCCCCCTGCCCCCCCCGCCTCCACTCTTATGGGCCAAGTAGTTTGTCATCATGCATTGTTTGGCTTACATTGCAGCTAAAATATACCTCTTTATTTGGTATTCAGAAAACACCAGCTATTGGTCAATTAAATCAAAGCAACCTTAAAGTGTTCAACTTGACAGGAACTCTCCCAGTCATTTACAAAACACATCATTCAGCCTCTCCATTGTCATAACTTCTTTAAAACGCCACGATACCACAAGAATAGAACAGTTCTAATTTTAATACAGATATATACCATAATCAGAAAACAGGTCCTGCTCAAACAGGCGCTGTGATGTGTTATGCACACCAGCACACAAATGTATCACTGAATCAGAGATGTTACACACTGCTGGCATTCAACTCCTTTCAGGGGGTCAGCAGAAAAGCTTCTGCCCAAAACAACTCCCACTTTCACACCATAGCCATGACATTGTTGTATAACCAGACAATAGCAAAAATAAATAAATATATAAATATTGTCAGTGTTGTCTCCTCACTCCTGTTTACATTTTAATGAACTCCTCTAGTAATAACTCCCAGTTTCCTCCGTTTCCAGAAAGCCAGCACTCCATAAATACTGAGTTGTACTATTATCTGCTGATGTACCAGTTTTCTATAAACAGAGAAAATCCAAACTTATCACTAGGCCTAGCTGTTGAAAAAGGTTAGTATAACTAAATAACAAAACAGGAATGTTGTTTACTTGTTAATGTTCTACTAATGAAAAAAAGCTGTTACGGATTTGATTAATCTGAACCATACTGGACAATTCTCGCATAACTTTCCTTGAAGAGTGACTATTGATTTCCTTTTCATTCTACACTTTGATACAACATATCTGGAATCTAGCCCAGGTTTCACAACTGCTACTATCTCCACATTAACAGCCTGTGCAAGATTAGAAATAGCTTTTGAAGATATATGCAAGGGTGAGACAATCCAAGAATTTTCTTCATTTCCACAGGTTGAGCTTTTACATCTGTTTGTGTAACAGCTTTTAAGGAATTAGAGGTGTTTGTAGGCACGATCAAATTCATCAACTGCAACTAATTAATTATGCCATTGTTTAATCTTCTAGCACTGCATTGTTTTTTCTCTTCTCTTCTCTGTCTGTATATATAATGCCTGGTGTAGACACAGTAATTACCAGATACTATGGGAAGGTGACTGCTTTATCGGCATGAGCTTGGGAGCGCCACACCGTCTCATAAACGGTGAAGAGTGAGTAATACCAAGGGTCTCGAGTAGATGCCAGTAAAAAATCTTTGTACGACTCCTCTCCACCTTGTTTTCTCTCTAAAGATACTCTGCATATAAATCTGTATTCTTTATGGATCTCTTCCATTGGTTTATACACACACTAAGCACAGGCATAGCTTGTCGAAAACTTGTAGGTTGGGTAAGCAGCTTTCACCTATGAAGGGCAACATATTCAAAAAAGGTCATGGTAATTTGCAAACAAAAAAAATTACTTGTAAAGAAAATATTTTGAAATATTCAGTCTAGGATAGTGTATTAACTGCCTACCATATGCGAGACAACAACATCGTAATGTGTTATGGTCATTTCTATGAACACGGAGCAGAAGAACTGACATGGTGTTCATGCCTCAGATAACTCTTCTTTGAAAGTTGGTATATTCTATTTTCCCATTTTGCTTTCTCAATTCACGGAGTAGCTACTCTAAAAATCTTGTGCCTAGAAGTCACAAAAGGCCTAGCTGTGCGGTACTGGGTTAATAACAAAGAACTGCAATAAATTAGGAGTTCATCAGTTTGCAACAACAAACATTAGGCCCTGGCCCATGGAATGATTATGAAGCAATGGCACAATGCCAAAATTAAAAAGGCAACTGTACTTCCAGAATGGGTCAGAAAAGGCTCTTCCAGCAGTTAGGAAAACATTGGTACCATGTAAAAAACATGTAAAAAAGTTTCCAGTCCCTCTTGTTCAATATGTCACTGGAAACTGGGATGTGTGTGCAAAGAAGGTTACAAGGATAAAAGGGGCAAAGAGAAAGCCTCACAGAAAGGAAACCAAAATAGCTGCCTTGGTCGGCAAAAGCCAAGAGGGGACAAATCATTGTTTATGAGTACAGCCACAGGAGTAAGCACTAAAGAAGGAAAACCCATTTAAACACAGAAACAGTGTTTGATCACTGACAAATGAACATAAACTGGCCTGGAATAACGTCAGCTTGATTTTGAAAGACCGTTTCTAATTATCAGAGCAATCAGACTTTGGAAAAGCCTTCTAATCAGAGAAGGCGAAAAAAGGTAACTGATTTGATGACCTCCAGTACCTCTACAAAGAGGATCATACAGTGAGGGGTCTGTATAGAAGGGTCTCAGTGGTCCTAAAGGTCCATCAGTCCTTCAGTTTTGAGTATGCACACATGACATGTAACGTCATGACACGTAATCAAGGACGCACTTCTCAAAGGAATAAATATTGATAGAGGCCTATCAGACACCAATCATAAATAATTTCTCAATTACATTAAGGTCTCTTTGGTGGGCCAAAGAGTGGATAGGAACAGGTAAGGAACAACTGGGCAATGGAAGCCTGCCCTTAGTGTGGTAAAGAGTTAAGAAAACCCAGAAAGGCAAGTTTGCTACAGCCCACATACTTCATATCTGGCACTGATGTAGTGGCCACAGTAGGCACATGGACTCCTTTGGCTGTCAGCTGCAATCCATTTAGACAATTTGAAAGTGGCATTTCTGCAGTACTGAATTTGTGTTGTTTTCTTCCAATGGAATTTTAACCTTAACTGAGCTTAAAAAAACAGAAAATCTCTTCTTTCAAGAAACAAGTTTTTGTGACAACATCATAAAAATCTTTATCAAAATGTAAGGTTTTTTAATACCATTGACACTAATGGATTTTTGCTTGTGCAGTGTTTTCATTTTATTGAATTTATTTCAAATAATACAAATTAACATTACTTCATTAAGCTTTCCTCTTTTCAGCTCAAGCTACACTAGGTAGTATTACAATTATTTCGCATACGAGTTATTCTTAAGATAAATTCAAAGTGTAAACTATTAAAAAAAAACAACCCATACTGAACAAATAATTCAGCCATTATTAATTTTAGTGTGTATCTATAATGAAATATGTCCACAACAGAACTCAGGAGTAGTCTTTACTCATCTGTTTACTAGGAATGTATATTTACTGTGAACTCCCAAGCAAAGTGATAATACTAATTTCTCAATGGAAGAAAAATAAAACCGTGCCTTTTTTGTCAACTGTCAGCAACTGGCATAATCAAAGGCAACGAGATGGCCATTCTTACAGAAAATCTCATTTATGGATCATCTTTTTATAAAAATATCACTGTTAAAATTGCTCTTTTTAACTCCAAATAAATCTAGAAGTCAAATGACCCAATACAGTAATAATGAATTTCTGAAGACAAAAAAACACTGTGTAAATTTAAGATTTTACACCCCTTGTTGCCACAGTCTGCCAAGCACTCACTACCACATGGAACTTTTTTCTATCTAGGTTTGCGCTGGGCAAAAACATTAGCAAATGAAGCTGTTATTCAAAAGAGAGGCTTACTGTCACACAGTATCTTCAATCAATATTTCGCAATTGTCACGAACTCCAGAAGGGCAAGACAGCTGATGTGACAATGACTGTTAGACACAGAAGAGCAAGCCTGGTGAACTGCAGGCTGAAGGTGACTCCAAACAGCGCTCTGCTGTTGCAGAGTGAGCAGTCATCAGGTTGAGAAGTAAGAAGCAGCATTACGCATAGAAGACAAAGTTAATTGCTCCTCTTGGGCTACTGGTAGCCTCAGCTAGAGCTTCCGCTCAGATGTGGAGCAAGGGGGAAATTCAACAACTGGAACGCTTAGGGACCTAGAAATCATGATTTGTGCAGACAAAATGGAAGAATTACACCTGTCTCCTAACAAAAAAATCAAGTACTAGGTAAGTAGTTTTCAAATATGTAAAAGGTTTCTGCTTGGACACCTATCAAGCAGTGTTGCAGCTCACTATTAGATAGTCCTCTCTAACACAGAGTAGCAAGGGAACAGAGTGACCTGAGGGCACTGGAGCTCCTTTGAGACCATTTACAGAAGTCTCTGTTTGAAAGTTTTAGGCAAATCTGACGTTATCTCGGAGGAGGAACAGCAACAAAAGGACCTTTCCATCCCAATTTTTTTTTTGTTTTTGATTAATGATCTTAGACAGTGCATACAGGTTTTCTATTTCTGTTGTTCCAACCACAGAAATAAGAGAAAGAGAAGCAAGTACCTGCTCCCAGCTTCCAGGCACACCAGGCAAAACAAGAACCAGTATTTGCTTCAAAAGCCCTGAAAACACCAAGCCAAACTCTAGATCTGGTTTCTGCCAAAGCCCATTTCAGAAAAGCTATAAGCCTAATGGGAGCATAGACTGGGCTTTTCTATCCATAATCTAGTTTCCTGAAAAGCCAAAAAACCACGCTGAACTGAGCTACTGAGAGGCTTTCTAGTGTGGAGATCAAAGGTCATGGGAAAGGGCTGTATTTCAACAAATATGCTCCCTGTTCTTAGCAATATGAGATCCAATCTCATACCCACAAAGTAGATTATTACCCCCTTGATGACCAGGTGCATTCACACGGAGACCCACTTGTAAAACTAGAAAATTTGCTTCTGATATTTAAACTGGATATTACAGAAGAACTACAGACAAACACAGAACAGGACGCAAAGGAAGCAGAAGTTTTAGACAGGCAAAATACATGCCATGCATTTTTAATAGTACAAGTGATTAACCAAGTTGTTAGGGATGTGGTACTGAAGTCTTTACATCAAGGTCAGATGTCTTGGTACCTAACTAGAAGACACTGGCTTCCTGCAGGTATTGCTTGATGAAGGCCTATGGCCTTTGCCATCCAGGCCAAAGTATTCCTTGCCAGCCCAAAGAACATGATTAGTAATGGCAGTGACACAGTAGGTAAAGGATGGAACAAAGAAGGCCACAGGCAAGAGCAACCAGTAATAAATAATAGTCTGCAACAATCTTAATATAGCATTTCACATGCCCAATGTGATAACTAATTAATCGTAGCAACAACTTTGTACTCTATGCTGCCTTTCATCCAACACCTCAAAGTGCTTTACAAATGTTAATTAATATGTAGGCTGTACTTTGAGGAAAGATATTATGGCATTGGCCCCAGTCAATGTTAATTTGTTCTTCAACAGCAGGGCTTGTGAAATCTGGTCGACTTTCCCAATGAAACATAAAATGTGCAAACCTTCCTGGCAACAAATCTGAAAATGTGTTTCTCCATTCAAATATAAGCTATTCCATTGTAATGCTGACAATATGGCATGCTCCATCCCTTCACATTGTACTCCAGCATAACCTCACATAAAACAGCATGGTTTAAATGTAAGAGGAGATTAACTTTTCACAAGAAAATTGGATAACTGGTATTTTAGTCTGAACATCTGGCACATTTTTAGCTAAACTGTTTCTTCAAAAAGCTATTTTTTTGCTGTGCATTCACATACTACAAGTGTTTGACTAACTTTAGCTCCACAGCTGAGACAGAAAACTAATTTCTTTGCTGCAATGACCTGACTGGGGCTACCAAACAGGACTGGATGTCTGCATATTCTACAGTTATTCTAATCCCTCTATTTAGCACTGTAAATTTACACAATATTTTGTATACATTCAAACCAACTTCTGCTCATACAATCAATCTCCTGGCTTCGAAGGAGTGTGTGCATGAATGAGACACACAGCATTTATCTGACATCCCCATTAAAAAATTGTAATAGATTGCTCTTTAAATTCTTCAAGTTTGTTCATATTGTGCACACATCCCCGACTACAGAGTTACTGAAGAAAAACTTTTGGGGCCCCTATGATCAGAGCTTGAAAAGGTCAGCTAGTTCCCCTTTGTTACACAGGTAAAGTAGAAAATGGTTAATAGTTGGAAAGCTGTGAAACACTAGGTAATAGCCTAGTGTTGCAACTTCTCTGTTCTTGTCTTCTTAAAATCTCGTAACAGCACATCCAGACAACTTTAAATTTACATTGGTAGAAAACTCTATTTACCTTCCAGAATACCAAACCAAGGATACCTTCTGACGTCATTCCAGGTTTGTAGCAAAAACATCTTTGCAAACATCTATTTTAAATACACACGCACACACACACATTTAAGTTGCTAGAAGGAAATGCTAAGGAGAAGCAATACCACACTAATCTAATCACTAAAGCTTTAGCATCATAGAAAGGGCTGACTAATATTCTGCAATAAACATTTACCATTTATTTTGGGAACCATTTCCCATCTTCATGCCCTACAAAAATACCAGCGGTGCAGGATAGAAACAGAAGTAGCAATTCCTAACTTTTGAAACAAAAAGAGTTCACAGCAGAGCCAAGATTCACCTTAAGGGTTGGAGAAGGGAAGGAAGAAAAAAAAAAGAGAGAGAGAGTACAAGAACTATCATTGAACAGGTGTCTGCATAATAACAACATGACTAGAACTAATGAGCTTAATTTCAGTGAGCTTTGAAGTCAGGTGCAGACTATTAAGAGAAACAGTGGGTTAGTATTCCTGGGAGCAGGTTTACTAATAGTATTACACAAATAAGCAGTCATTTCTTTATGACTTGAATGGTCATAACTAGCTAGGGCTTACAGCTTTCTTTTATCAATGAAGTTATTAAGACAATCCAAATCGCAATGTAAAGTGACACACTTTGTGTATGTATGTGTGCATGTGTAGCAACTGCTTGTAAATTATGCACATTATCTACCTGTGTTACATTTACCCTAATGGATTTAGAACTTTAAAATACAGATGATGTAAACCAGAAAAAAATGAAAAACCAGCATCATGTTTCAAGTATTCGAGGGGTACGCTTAATAGTAAGGAACGGGAAGGAGTCGAAGTGTCAAACTGTTTCTTGGATCATGAAGCAAGCAGCCTTCTGCTACTCTTTAATCAAGATGTATTTCAACTTCTCATCCTTTCTCCCGTCCAGGGACCTGACAAGCAACTCCTTAGCTCCCACTTTTCTTAAAACAGAAAGATAGCACGTCCCAGTGGCACAGAGAACCTTTTGACATTGTTCTCTTTTGGGGGGTTATGTGTGCTTTCTAATAAAAGGAAGAACAATCCTTTTCTCTCTGAGATAATAAGGAACTTAAGAATGAATGCAACTTCCATCTAAACACAGTTTAAGTGTGTTGACACAATCTTTCTTTGAATTATTAAGGGTACACAAACAGCAGACTCCTGACTTCAGCAAAATGCTGCCTTCACTTCACTGAATCCAGTATCTTCTTCCATGATTACGTCACTTAAATCCTTTTAGACTAAACATAAAGACCGTACTCTCCAAAACTTAGCATATATGGCATAGCTGGAGATAGTAGACGTCTCTTCTAAAACAACCTATTCTTCCACATGTCTTTCTTTTCACTAGAAATGCTGAAACTTAAAGAACCATGATTACATCAGTTTGTGACCCACTGTATTTCTGAGTTAGTTTTTCCTTTTAAACCCATACTAGATACCCATTGTCAAGGTCAGAGATATTAAAAGTGATTTGTTAGATGTAAAATACTGTTTATTATAGTCTAAAAAGCAAGCCAGCTTGAAATAATAAATTAGTGCCAGATGAAAAACTGCCAGAATTCTCTATTATACATGCCTTTCCCTGGAAAGCATCCCAGATTTTTTTCTTGATAGGCTCTTTTACTAAAGACTCCCTGACTTATGGAGTGTTAGCAAAAGTTGTAGCTTATAAAAGGGTCAGTGAGGAGCATTAAGGGGCTCTGAAAACAACAACAACAAACAAAACTCATGTACAAACTGAGCTGTGGCTACAGCCTGAATGGTATAAACTGATGAACTGCAACAAATGCTAAGAAAAACTTCTGATGTTCACCCACATAATTGCACTGGGTCAGATATTTCTAGCATCATCAGAAAACTGAAAACTGAGTGAAGGAAGAAACCCGAATTATTCTTCTCTTCCCCACTGCTCTGCATTGCTCTGTGCTGTTTTACAGACAACATGCATCTGAAAGAAACAATTAATTTGTCTGAATTATGCATTTCATTCTCAACATGAACTTGAGTGATTTGGGAAGAACACATCTTGATACCATGAAATGGAAAAGCACTAGTGATACCAGCAGGAAGGCTGGACTATAATGAAAGACTGTTTCCTGTCCCCAGGTATATATCACCAGGTATACTGCAAATTGTTATCTGTTGCTATTCTTCAATGGAAAACAACACACTTAGAATTCATATTCTTTTTTGTAACTGTGAGATGAAGGAGAAATGGAAAAGTCAGCCTCTTTCTCTCATGCATGATTATTGATTTCACCACTATATGCTGAGAAAGCAGGGTGGGACCATCAGTCACTGCAAGTCAGCATTAACAGCAGGGGCATAAGGAAGTGCTTAAACCCAAGCAGCTGGCTGTGGCTGGGAACCTGGAGAGAGAAAGGGATGACTAGAAGTTTTCACTGTACATGTTGCAAATATCATATAGTTCCAGGTCTGTTGGCTTGCTGCATCCTCACAAATTAGCCAAAAAGTGCCATCAAAAGCAGCCTGCCAGCAATAACGCAGCAAAGAGGCTCCCACCAGAATGGTCAATGCTGAAAATAAAAGTCATGTTATAAATGTTTACATGATGTAAGTTTGGATTGTAGAGTCCAATAATTCTCACTGGCTCTTCTCTCTCACTTCCGTTCTTGGCAGCTAGATAACAAGTTCAGCCAAGCAACTTACTTAAAATGTACTGACATGAATCCCCACAGTGTAAATAACATATCTTACCTATGAAGGGTGATTATGTTGCCTTTATTCTTGAAAATAACATCTTCCTAGCCTTTTCATGAAAATCAACTGTTTGCATTCTACATACAGTTTAGAGTATAATCTATAAACACAATACTGAGTATTGCTGTTAAGAACTAGAAGTTTGACATAGGCCCAAATCTCAACCATGGAGCTGACACCCCAGAGCACAGAGGAAGTTTGAATCTGAACACTGCATCTCCAGTCTGTCTCTGCGGGAAACAAATTCACAAAGCAATAATAATATCATAAACAGCACTTAACATGTTAGGGCTGATCCTGCCAACCCATACTCCTCCAGCACAAAAACTCTTGGCAAGTCTTACACAACGCTGAAGTCTCACCGAAATTCTCTAAATGGACCTTATGTGGGATTTAAGAATCCTACCATTGCCAAAGGGTGACATTAACCCTTCTTTCTGGTACCACTGAAATTAGTCATCATGCTGGCATAAGCAATACATGATATAAACAAGCAGATCAGGCCATACATCACCCATACAAGAACACCAGTTAATCTGATTTTTGTCATCCTCCCTTTTGGGATTTTATCACTAGTGATTTTTAAATAAGAGCAGGTAAATCTCATGAGCACAGAAGTCATGAAACACATCTGGGTCACCTTCTGCAACATCACAATTGCTCTTGTCTGCTCTGTAGAATCAGATCCTTCTTGTTGAAGCTTTCTGCAGCTGACTGTCCAGTTCAGTTCAGTCTGGCTGTATGCCTGTCAGGGACCGGCCTGGAGGGTATCCTACAAACTGAGAAGGAAGCCAGCAAAGGCAAGTGCTGTGTTACTGGAGGAGGTGCAGACACGCTGAACATGTTGCAACAGTACAGCTCTGCTAGCTGAGGTCTGTCCCCTGTCCTCACACTGCTAGCACTGGCTAGTTTCACTCTCCAGCTGGCTAGATGCGTATCTTCCACAGCAGACCAGCATTATCCTCCTGAACGCATACGCTTATTTTGCCTTCAGACTTTCACACTTGGGATTTTTTTTTCTCCTAACACATCCACAAAAATTCAAGTTTTGTCTGTGTCTTAATGCATTTTCTGAATACAAATTCCTAGAGCAATTCTTTACTTTTCACTATTCTGCAATCTTCAATGAAAACATTAAAAGTGAGAGTACAATCTGGGCAAAATTTCCAGACAGTGAAGAACGCCTTCTGTGAAAAGAACAAATTGGTATACACAAATACTGCATACGGATAAGATTACTTGCAGGGACAGGTACCATAAAGGTACTTGCATAGACAGGTACACAAAGATATGTACAGTACCCAGTTCGTACACTGTCACACAATGTTTGCATAAGAAATTCAGAGGTATATCGGCTTTATTTATTGCATGTACTATTAAACTACTGAATTTTTAATGTATTTCTTCATTGTAATGTCAAGATGAACTTCCACGGATTTACTGTGAAAGAAGAAAATGAGTATTTAAAACAATGGAAATTGCCTTAGCAACACTCAGTTATTATCACCTTTCAATCTAGGCAAGTATGAAAAGCTTAAAAAAAAAAAAATCTCTAAACAGTGAGACGTACTCCTTACGAGCTGGAGGTGAAGGATGCCAAGAAGTAATACTAAATTGCAGCTGCCCTAGGAAACCTTTTTCAAGACAAGCCATACTGACTTGGTGTGGATTCTTTTCATTGGGGCAGAGGAAAATCAGCAGCAGAGGTTGCGATCGACAGGGATCTAGTAGTGTGGTTCTCAGAGGATGTTTGTCTCACATTGGCTCTCCACAGGAACTTCAACAGGTTCGTGCCCTGTCAGAAGTGATGGAAAATCTTTACAGAGAGGGAAAGATAAACCAGCGCTCAGACGGTATGGGACATGCTAGCACCAGAGCTCAAGAACCTCCACCTTGACACCAGCAGTCACAGGACTGATGTGACACAGCAGCTCCAAGCTGTGGAGAAGGAATTGCCTGCTTTCCTTGTCATACTTAGCCCTTTATCTGCTCCAGGATACTAACCAAAAAACCTTGAACTGGAAGACAACAAAGACAACAGGAAAGAGACATGACTCTGTATGTTTGAATGCTTATATACAAACACTCATGGTTGATCTCTTTCTTCCTAAAACATTCCTATCTGGGATTTGGAGGACGCATCACAGAATTCATAGCATTTGGGATTTATTTACTTGCTGTCTTAAGGCCTTCCTTAAGGTAACTTGAGCATAAAAGATTTTAAAGCTAAACAAACTAAACAATGGAAAAAACCCAAACCTCTCAAATAGGATAAGATAGCTAACAGCTGACCGTCAAGCAAAAGTAACCTGTATCTTTGTGCTTAAACAAACAAAAGATGAACTTACTAAAATACATCTTCATGCTAGGTATATAATTTGAGCAGAGCTGGAACTCTTTCCTAGCAGAACTATAGCAGATATCCATTAAAACTGCTGCTGGACCACAGCAATACAGCAGGCCAGCTTGGAACTCATCCTCTCACACTGTGGGTGTTATATGTGGCTTTTGCTTCCACTGTCAGACAAAACTCTCAGAAAAACACCTTTCTAACTAGCTGCTGAGCCATTACACCTTCCCTCATCACCCCTCAGCAAAAAAGACACAACTTGGGATAAATATATAAGTACTAGTTGTACAATCATATTGCCCATTACTTTTAATAATGTTACCTCCATTAATTGTAATAATGTTTTTGTTTGTTTCTGCTGTCTAGCAACCCCTGGCAATTTTCAAAATTAAGTTCTCTCTTCGTACAATGATTGAAGAACTGAAACACTACAGCATTGTAATATTGTTGTACCTTCATTGCATCTGAAATCCTGCTACTCATTCCCAAATAATTTCACCTGAACAGTGAAGATTTTTTTGGTGGACCTTCAGAGCTTATAGCTGAAGTGTGATGGTCCCATAATAAATAAAAAGCAATTTACAAGATTTGCTTAGCAGCTATGTAGACGTTCTCATGCAAAAACATCAAATACTCCAAAGCAGAGGCAAAACTTTTAGCTTTATTTCATACACAAGCAAAAAGACAGACAGCAAACAGATACCAACACTGCAGAAGAGCTGGTACTGGAACCCAGGTCTTCTCACATTTCCTGTTCCATGACTTATTCACCGAGACTACATTCCTTCCATTCTCTGGGCATCTTTCCACCTTTTAATTAACCTCCAGTAGCAATCATTAACTTGCCTGGAATCACTAAAGAAAGGGGAACTGAAGGTCATCTGTATTTTTGAGGAGATGGGATAGAAGCCCACCAGCAATCTAACATCAGACTCACTCGTGGCAGGGAACATTGCCACATGGTTCTTTCAAACCTTCTCTGGCAGCAGAAAGATACCACAATGTAAAATACAGCCAGGAGCCAAGAAGTCTAATGAAGAGACAAAATGAATTCCTAGACTTTTTCCACCTCAGTTCCACTGATACAATGAAGTGATTCCCAACAAACAGCACAACCACTCCGAGTGCCAAAGCATGAATCAGCACATCGGTCCTCTCTGACCAAGGATTCTCCAGCCGTTATTGCACTATTCTGTAAAGCCTTTGCTCTGCTCAGATCTCCCATTGCCAGCAAAATGAAACCTGCCTTGTTTTATTTGTAGGATCTGTCATAGCACCTCATTCAGGGTAAAGAAGTCTCGCACTAACTTACTTTGCATATTTCAGTTCTGTAGAGTCTCAAATCAGTTCAGACACTACAAGAAATCCCATAAAATTTATCCTTAAGCACCAGTGGAACAGAGTTAACATGCTGTCATGTACAGTAATCAAACATATGATTCTCTCAGGATTCTGATAGCCAATGTTCAGGGACTGCACTGTCATCATCTTGTATTTTTTCACACTTCCTTTTTGACATGGGACAACTCTACCAATAGCCTGTCACTCAAAGCTTTGCAATAACTAAGTTGAAAGTATAAGGTATTTTGTATTCTGTTCATATTCTAATACAACGGAAATAAATCAAAGCAGTAGATACAAGCGTTCCGAATAGCAGGGCACTTTAATTTATAAAAACGTGTAGCGATCCAAAGATTAACTCTCATGAAAAATGCAGGCATTTTACAGTATCATGTAGGAGAAAGGCAGGTACTTAGTACAAAACTGTGATATAAAACCTGATACCTCATCTGGACAGGCCCTAATTCCAGAGGAACCCTTAATTTTTACCATATCATCTTGTTCCTTGAGTTCTGCTCAGCATATATATGACTGCTAGCCTCGATCAAGATGCAAGAATTCAGTGTCTGCCCATCAAAGCCTCTTGACTTACCAGACAGTCTCAGCCATGCCTGACAGCAATCAGAAGACCCCGCTCTTTCAAAATGCAGTCAGAGAGCAATGCACGCCCTGTTGAAGTGCTCATGTGCAGAAAGGAATTCAGAATTCACTGGACCAGAAAAAAGAGAGAAGCCAGCATGAACCTGCCTCCCTAGCCAGGTGCTCAGAGAGCTCACCTGGGAACTGTTTGGAATTGGGACTGGACCCTGATCTCCGGTGAATTCTTTACTGACAGATTCATTCCCTCCCTTGTACTCAGTCTCTCCCATACAGTCTTGTACTTCTTCTTACAGGCAGCTGACACAGCTCTTCTGGGAAGAAGACGACACAGGCTAGAGACTCTCCTACCTGAGGAGGCTCTGAACATTGGCTTCCGCATTAAAATCCTGGACTATTATATACAAAAGTGGGTAAAATCACCTTTTAAAACAAATTATTTCTACTTAATTCTTTGAAAGAACAGGAGCCAGCACCTAGCCCTCAGGAAGGTGGTTTATGCTATGAAACCACAGCTCCTGCTCTATACGGGCCCACTGAACCACCCGCCTACATATCACCGCTGGAGACCCACTACCGTCCACATGGAGCTGATACAGGGCTCTGCTCTCTTCACAGGCCACACATTGGAGGATAGATACCCCTAACAAGACAGGGTGTAAAGCCACTTGGAGAGACAGGAACAAGCTCAGTGACTGAGCTCAGGTACCAGACATGATATAAATATGTTAACTTCACGCTCTGCCTAGGCTGGTTTATTCTCTTCAGAAGAATGGCAGGCTGCCCCACAGGAACAACGCACTCAACACAATTACACTGTTTCCCATATCCAGACTAGCTTGTTCAGCAGTTGCCTTGGTACCACCGTACAGTCCTGCACTGCTCCACATAGAGCATTAAGCCATCACGGCCTAAGACTACATCCCTGCCTGAATCTACCCTCCAAGTCTGAAAGCTCTTGTCAAAGGACTCAAATCAACAGTTTTCCCTAACTCACTACATACCCACATGAACACCAAGTCTTGCATCTCCCTCCCAAACTAATCCAGCTATGATCCCTTTTGGACTGCTCAATTCCTTGATCCTGTCCACTATGCTGAAAAATGTGGTGCGGCAGCAGTTCGATCTTAGGATGAGAGAACTGAAAGGGTAAGGGAGGAGCCCAAGCCTAGAATATGAACGTGTCTGCCTGGAGCATATCAAGAGTTGGATGAGTGGAGATGGGGACGGACAAACTCATCTGTCTTTATGGTAGAAGACAGCTACATCACCCAGCCATATAAACAAGGAACTTCTTTACTTCCTCAGAGTTGTAGCGCAACATCTTGTAAACTGAGCCTTTCAGAGATGCAACATCAACTCAACAAAACTGAAAAACATGAAAACCTTTCTCTATGCACAATGTGTAGCAGTCATTGTCAGCCATTGGGAAACTAGTGTCCTTTTGCATTCACAAATGTCTTAGCACTGTACAAAACCTACTGTAAAGCTATCTGAATCCAACTGTGACTTAACAATATGAAAACCCCAAAAGTGCTAAACTTCCATTTTTCATATTCTGTGTTTCTGTAATGAGAGGATTAAGTGTATCTTTTAAAATAAGTATAAAAATTACACTAACATTGTGTGAATAGGGAGAATGAAGTAAGTATAAAAATTACACTAACATTGTGTGAATAGGGAGAATAAACTTTGACAGACAAAACCAGAACTCTGCAAGAATATCTGACGATGTTTTACTGCTTTACAGTGGTTACAGCCAGCACTTCTGCAACAAAGGGGAGTTTCAATTACTCTGGGGCACCAGGCACAGATTGAAACTCATATTTCCTTATCTTTTTAAAGTTGCTCAAATAAGCATAAAGTATTGGTGTAATCAGAGAAGTTATTTCCATTAATCTTTATTTAGATTTTTTTTTTTAAATCAGACCATAAAGTTAGTTTATAGGGATAATGTTCCTTTGCATGCAATCTCACAACGCACACAATACCTGTGGGTTTACCCAGGCAGAATTCCCATTGAATCTATGGGGATTTTTTTCCTGATTATAGACCACAGAGTCATTTCCAGTATCTTACATTCGTTATCTCAGAGATGAGTATTGCCAGTACTGGAGCAACTTTAAATAGAGAAGCAGGACTAACTCTGTAGTAGCTTTTGCCTGAATTCTGCTAGCTATGACGTTTTGTAATAACAGCCGGTTCTGGACTTAAAGTCCCTGGGTGTATGTAAGGGCAGCCCAACATGTGACATTCTGCATTTAATTAGAACTTTAACTGAAATATATTGAGACAAAAGTCAGGATAAAAGGTGCTCCTCCCCTTCATTCAAAACAAATTATACTCTCCAACACACATGTGAGAAAATTATATTGTTTCAAACTCTAATTAGGAAAAAAACAGAAAAAACAATTCAATTAAGTCACATGTATTCCTGTAAGTTATTCATATAGAGCACGTGAATGCCGTATCTTCATTACAAATAATACAGACATGCATTTATACCTAGTACGCTAGCAATTGCAGTAGATGATGTAACGCATATAAAGCAGAATGCTGAAGAGGACAGGTTCATTTGGTAAATTTACCTGGAAATAGGAAAAAATACACAAACCCAGGATACTCCCACTAACTTCAGCAGGCTTTGGATCAGGCTCTACTTGCCTGCCTAATTAGGGCTCTTCTGGCTTCCTGGCAGCAAATTTCCAAGAGGCCACCCTGCCAAGACCTCTCCTACTTGCTGCTGAATCTCCTACTCCCCCTCCCCAAGGAGGTGGGGGTTCTACAGCACAGAAACCAAATACATCCTTTCCAAAACTGCCAAGATGTATATGAATCCAAATGTGCAATCCAAAATTTGGTTCAGCTTTAACAATATTTCCTTTGTCATATGGAAATTATTGCATGCTCTACTCCAAGGAAAACACAGATATCCCAAAGTCTTATTCAAAAGCCCAGCTTTTAACACTTCGAAGTAAGCTACAAGAGCAGAAAGTTTGGCGAGCTTGACCAGCCATATTTATCCGATGTGTTTTAATTGCCATCTAGCGGGAATAACGCGCAACCCCATCTCTCAACATGTCTCACGTTACAGCCCTTCACAGAGAAAGCCTGTCTTCTCCGTCCCAGACAAACTTGTAAATTTGCAGGACATAACTGCCCAGAAGATGTCTGTTCTGGCTTGGCTCACCCAGACACAGTGACCCATTTTGTATGGTCCAGGGGGTATTTATCAAAACCAAGTGGTGGTGATGCCTTTTTGTCCTCAAAAACAAAGCTACACCTAACCAGAATAAGCCCCACACTTTCCTAAGGTCTGAGAAACAAACCATTTCTGTATGCCATTCCCAATGTGAGGTTTTCAAAACTCTGGAAAGACTTGGGCTAAAATGCCAACAGCCTAGACTATATTTACAGCAACTCTCAGGCATTGGTAACGAGAAGATACTACAATGCTTAGGAATCATCATTCAAATCCGAAATATTTATAGTGAGGGAAAAAACACAATTCTTCTCTTATAGGTTATTAACTCTTAGGGCTAACTTGACAAGTAGGCTAGCCCTAATTTACAAACACATCATCAAAAATCATTTTTTATTTTCCAAGTGTAAAGCACTGAGCCTACCAGCAAACTCATTAAGCAAAAACAATTTCCATTTATAAGAGCTTAGATTCAGCTTTCCAGATACCTCATTTCTACCCTTCCAATTAGCATGCCACATATGGAAGATATTATACCAGATACTCTTCACCTTTTGTCCTCAAAGTTATGAGAGGGACCAAGTGTTCCTTATTTCCTGATGAATCCTTAATTACCTGCAATGTGACATATTCCTCCTTCTTTCTTTTTGATCCTAAAATCTGAAAGGCAAAGCATGCAAGGCACACTGTCTTTCTCTGACCCTTTCATTCTATATATTTCCCAGTCACAGACTTTAAATAATAAACACTTGCAAATGTGTTGTACCCATCTGCATTCCCTTTCAGCCTGTCAGTCCCTTCATAGACCTGGTAGTCTCTTTGTTTATGGCTCAGCTAGATTCATATGCATGATCAGTTATTTCTCAAAGGGCAACAGAGATGTGCCAGAGAGCAAACTGCTGTCTGCCCAGTATCATGCCAGAACCATCCAACCTCAGGCATCCGAGTGGTCATCGGACATTACAGCACAATCAACGTTTAGTTTGTGACATCACTTCAGACCTCAAATCCTATGCATTAATGTAGGCATCACAGGCTGACACAGAGAATAAGGGAGAAACAAGGAACTGTTGGGGTCACCAAATGCATCTATGCCTATTCTCTGCTCTGAGAACATCCCAGTACCACAACACTCCTTCCAACAAAGCAAAGTTTGCCAAATAACATTTTTTAGCTAACAAGACTTACAGAATGTGTGTGCCCTTTTATTTAGCATCCTACCCTACAAACACACAAGTTGCCAGATAAGCCACAGACAAGACGCCTACTTGCAAAAGAACACCCAACTAGCGCGTAGCACTGTGCGACCAGCCTTGAGTTCCCATGTTAATGGACCTTAATCAGGGCCAGAGTAGTATTTAACAAATACTTTTCGTGTAAGTTTGGAATCTTGAAGTTAGTATCCGGATTATGCTTGAGAAGAAGTCTATTGCATTAAGTTGACAAAGGTCACACTGGCCAACCCTATCCCACATATGTCAGGATCATCAAATGGTACCTAATACTTCGGATAGAGACAGCGGAGACAACTACTCCAGTACGACTGCCACTGTTAAGGACTTTTCTCAAGAGTGGTTTTACTAGAGCAGGACAAAAATGCAGCTTCAGTGGATAAGGTGGGTCTGTGTTTTGCTTAGGTAGCGTTATGGTACACCTACAATCATCCGCGTGCCGTACCTTTAAAGTGTGAGAATGGCATAAACGCATTCATCTCCTTTTTATTTTTATGCTCTAACCTACTTTAGAATACGAAGGCACCAAAGCAGCTCAAGCAGTTTTCCAGACAGTATGTCTAACAACAAGGTAAGTCAGCTTCATCACTTCTGCGGCCTTGACTGGAAAAGACTGTGTCTCCAGACACATTTATCTCATTCCAATTAACACAGGAGTCCTATGTGTTAGAATAATTGTATGGTCACACTTTATAGTACATGGCAAGTGAGGACAAAAAGAGTGTGACCTGCCTATAACACAATAACCTTATTGAAAGAAGTTCATTATCCGAAAATGATCTGATCTTATTTGGTAATACTGCCTTTCTATTTAATGCTCATGAATACTCAGCTACCAGAAAAGCCAAATCACATGCTCAAATCCATGTTAAAGTACAAGCACAGTTTATAACTCAACACTTTCTGAATTATTAAGTCCTTGGGACACGGAGTTTCTGCTACAATCAGTTATTTTTATTTCTCGTGTAGCAGCAATTCCATCTGGAAACAACACAGTTACCTCCTATCCAACAAGACAGCGTGCTTCCATGTGCTACGTGTCATCCCCCGGTATCTTGGCTTTCCCTGAACTTCAGTGTTTCAGTCGAAAAAAAACAGAGGAACAGGCGGTGGCCTGTTGCATAAGGTATGCTCAGCTCCTGACAAGACTGGCAAGGAGGCACTAGGCACTGATTGCTAGGACAATTTTCTGAATGATTGCTCTGTAATGTCGTCTGGGTCAAGCCTGACCAGCTACAAGGAAGCTATCAACAGCAACTCTGCAGGCTGTTATTGCTTAGCTACTTCACTACATTTAAAAGCAGTATGACCCATCTTACACTTAAGCGCGTGATTCAAGGTGCCGAAAGTACCAAAGCAGCCAGACGTTTTGTGACAATCTACTAATAGCCATTAACATTCTCAAATTAAAAAACCCACATCTCAATGCCAGTATTAGTTTAATTACTTACTGTGCTCATAGGGACTAACTTTAAACCATACAAACAAAACTGAAAACCAGTAAGTACAGTGGGGTTTTTTTCAAAACATGGTTAATAAAAGAATAGTAATAATGTATCAGAAAAACACAGACGCAACATAATAATTATCCTTCACACTTGCACAGCACGTTTCATCTGAGAAACACAAAGTACTTGAAAGACTAAAATTAATTCTAATTAAACCTCCCAGCATACTATGTAGTTATATGACATTTACAGAGTGGTAAGCAAGACTCAGAGGTTTGGTAGGTTGCACGGGATGATACAGCTTGTCATCGGTGGAGTCAGACCAAAAATCAAGATCCTGGCTTCTAGTCCTGTTTGAACTGCTAGGCTACCCTGCCTATTTTGTTCAGCACCAGATTTTCTGCTATAGTAAAATGACTGATGAGGAAGAGCAACCTATTCATATTCAAAAATTGTGAGATTTAATGGCAAGCTAAATTGTTTTAATAACTATTTTCTTCAGGCTCTACATACGCTTCTCCATTCCCCAGTTCTCCATCTCATACGTAGTCTAAGCATGTTGAATCAAGCACCATCAGGACAGAAATTACCTCTGGAAGGGAAAGGTTTTGTGTGTCCACACAAGATGCATTTTCCAAATCTAGAATTATTTCAAAATACATATAATAGCAGCAGCCATCACAAGTAGAGTTCTTCATTAGAAATAATTGTTAAAACAGACACATTTAACTAACTGTATTTTAATGAGACTTTTTCTTTTTAATTATTATTCAGTTCTCAGGAAAGAAGGAGGGAAACTGAAGAAGCTAGACAAGAGAACAGATAGTGGGGGATAAAAAAGAAAGAAGGTTCCAATCAGATAATTGCTTAGACAAAAGATAAACACTTTCTAAAGCTTTAGAATAACATTTCACATTACAAGAGAGGCAACATCTGCAAAAGAGCAGATTTTTTTCAGTCTTTTTTTCTTAGCTTATTAAATAATTATAATGTAGGAAAAAGCTTTTTTCAGACAGTGAAACTTGTTGTAAGTGCCTCAGATCCATAATTTGAAAATTATTATCAAACATAATAATGACAGCAATAATTTGCAGTTCGTCAAGGAGAAGAAATAATCTACAAGAACCAACCATTCTGAATTCTGACACCCCAGGTTCAACAACGTCATTCAAAATGTAATTGATTTTCATCAAGAATTTGATACATAGATGTGGACATTTGGGAAATCGGAAGAAAACTATTACCAATTTACAAAAAATTCAAATTTGATAGTCCTATACCATACATAGCTCCCACTGGCCAAATGACTGAAATTGACAGTGTTTAAATACAGTTTTACACTCTTGGTCCTTCCTATATGAAGGAAAACAGGACAGCAGATTATAAATCTGTAACCATCCATAAAAGGACAAGATCAATGGAATCATAATAGACAGGACAAATCATTATGCTTAAAATAATTGAAATACATAACGCACAGAGGATTGAGTCCATTTAAATGCATATAGGCTGAATTCACCCATTTTTTCAGAGAGAAATTACCTACCCTAGTGAACAGAAAACACATCTCTTACTTTTGTGTCACAGTATTGAAAAATCTGGCCAATAAGAATTCATTTATAGAACTAAATGATACAGAAGCACATATAGATCACAGACTAGCTGAGATTGGAAGGGACCTTTGGAGGCCCCTAAGTCCAACTTCCATGCTCAGCAGAGGCCCAACTACAGCAGGTTGGTGAAAGGTCAGCTTTCGAACATCCCCAGGAATGGAGACTCTGCGCTCTCTTTGGGCAACATGTTTCAGAGTTGGACCACCCTCCTGGCAAAAAAAAAGATTATCCTCAAATCTAGTCGAAATGTCTCGTGTTGCAACATGTGACCACTGACCTTGTCCCTTTGTTGCGTGCCTCCAAGAAGAAAGAATGGTCTTTCAGCATTTGCTATCTGAACTCCTGGATCTCACCCATATAACCCACAAGCATGAGGCTGTTTGGTTTTTTCTTTCTTCCTAAGTTTTTTTGGGTTGGAGACCAGCTATTTCATGTGGGTTTTGAGCAAACTGTAATTAATTAAAGTGAGTAGCTGGCATCATCAACAGAAAAACCTTAGCACGCATTCTGAAATGAATAAGTAAACTAATGTACAAAAAACAGATGACAAACTACTGTAGCAACAAGCTGTTAAGCTTTGTGATAAATATGTAAGTCCTGATTTGGGGAAACATGCTTTAATAACTCTAAGTCACTCCTGTGAAATGATAAAGAAGCAGAATAGGAAATTATATGATTTTATACCATTGCTGTTTACCACTAAAATGTTCCAGAAAAAGATTTTGAATGACCACTTATCTATTCACAACGAATTATCATCTGCATAGAACACATCTTGACTGCAAAATGTGATACAGATTCCTGTATGTTACTCCTGGTGCCCTAAGGAGACCAAAAAAAAAAAAAAAAAAC
>Ga0065711_1004862_pt1 | contig 39121 bp, 25 predicted proteins | sample Hoacrofraction12_FD_59098 | JGI IMG/M metagenome (GOLD analysis project Ga0065711, IMG submission 59098) | Hoatzin crop microbial communities from Cojedes, Venezuela - Epithelial fraction 12 v2 (version 2) | ecosystem: Host-associated > Birds > Digestive system > Esophagus > Crop | place...
TTTTTTTTTTTTTTTTTTTTTTTTTAGTTTGATGCCCACACTTACATAAGGAAAGAATCCTATGCTCTCCTCCTCTTTCCCTCTGCAGTCTTTCTGATAGACTTCACAACCTGAGTTACTGAACAGCACAACAAGCATTTCATAGGTTGGCATTCAAGAAATCCTTATCCAAGTTGCAGAATAGTTGTTATCAGAAACTCCAGAATCATTAAAAGATTAGTCAAAGCACTTAAATGCAAATATTTTATTCAACAGGCTTTAAGTTCTGAGTTGGCTCAAGCCAGAGATGAAACCAAGAAAACACAAAATGATGTCCTTCATGCTGAGAATGTTAAAGCAGGCCGTGATAAGTACAAGACCCTTCGACAGATCCGACAAGGCAATACGAAGCAGCGTATTGATGAGTTTGAAGCAATGTGAGAGCTGTTATTTTGCATATATGTTCCTCATAAAGCTGAACCACCAACAGAGAAAAAAGCAGGCCTTTGCAGATTTGATGGATTGCACCCTACTTTGCCAAAGCACTTACCAGTTTGAGTACAGTGGCTAGAAGACAGATTTAGGGGAAGCTATTCAACCATAAGGCAGTCTGTCATCCCTAAGTTTTCTGGGGGGAGGGTGTGGAGAATGATAGCAGTTTTTTCCCCGTCATGTTTTCAGTTCCATTATTTTGTATTTTTTTCTTTGGAAACTCATGTGAAGTATATAATGACTGACAGGTGTATGTATTGCTTAAACATTAAGAAATAGAAAGAAAAATGGAACTGAACCTAAACTGGATAGGTACTACTTCTGTACGAAGTTCGAAATTACATTTTTTCAATGTAGCTACACCATTAAGAGATTGATATTGCTGACTTTCAGTTTCACTTATTTTTTTTTCCCCAACTGAAATTTTTTGGTGTTTCATGTCCTGTCATCATTGATGGTTTTCTTTGCCTACCTGTTCACAAAGGTCTGGATGGCAGGTGGTAGTTCCAGGAAATATTTTTAAATGGAACACTACCTGTGTGCAGCACGTGGCTGCTGATAGGCTTGAATAAGTGTTGCTTTTCCTAGGTGATTCTTTTAGATGTGCAAAATGTTCAAATGCAGCAAAGGGAAAAAAAAAAACCACCAAACCACAAAGCTTCGTGTGCTATTTGCTTGCAATTATTTTATTTGCAGTAGGGAGACCTGGACCTTTCTGGCAAGGGAGCATATGAAAACATCAGTCCCAGGGAGGGGACAGTATCCTACCTCACTACTATATACATGATGACTGGTCCTTCAAACACCATGAAAAAGCCTGTTTAAATTGACTGTCACTACACAGTGGTATCATAGAATGCTAGGAGCCCTTACTCCTAGGATTTTGTTTTACTTTAAGATGGATTTATAGTGCTAAATACAGTCTAACTGCCTTTTGTTGAGTTTAAATTGTAAAAGCATCTTGTGTGTTTGAAAGCTGTAACCTGTCACTGGTATGCTATCTCCTGGGAGGGGTGTAGAATGTGTGTATGAGTTAGTTTGGTTTGGGTTTCCAAATACAAAATAAAAGTTCCCAGAATTGGAGTAAAAGTGTTTGTAGCTTCAGTTTTCAGTGAAGCTAGTACTGTAATTGTCATATCTGATGTCGGATTGTTGTTATTAAGTCCTTTCCCTCTTGAAAAGGAGACCTGCTTTGTTGAAAAATTTGCTTAGAAGTTGAACTTCAGAAATAACTTCACAGTTAATGTGGATTGCAGTTATTCCTTCTGTTATAGTACCCTAGTAAATGTATCTACAGTGGAAGAACCCTGCTTTCTCTTGAGGATGGTTCAGCTCTTTTCTGTTTGATATTATGCACTCATAAATTTACACTTATCTATTAAAATTTGCCATTTTATTAAACTTTTTTTTCATGCACAATAGGTTTAAATTTCTTATGAACAGTCCAACTAAATTTCGGTTGGGTTTTTTTTTTATTTTGTGGAGTTAAAGGTTGGCTATGTGGGGTGACATCATGAAAATAAAATAAAGATACATTTAATATATTTTTTTGGTTTGTGGAGCTAAACATATCTGATTGACCTTGAAGACTGATGTGCAGATGGTGTGCACATGCTTCAAAATGCTGCTTGGTGGAAGTTGGTGTTTCTACCTGCAGTGCATTGTAAGAACAGTTTTTTGTTTCACAGGCTTCATGCACTGAAGCTTTAGCAAACTTCTGAAGTATTTGAACAGTTTGCCATAGCAGGTGAAATACTGTGCTTCCAGTGAGTTTCCATTTTTTTCCTGGAAAGCGTGCACTAACGCTGATACATCAATTTCAGTGTTGGGAAAAAATACCAGTAAAGTTTGCTGTTCATAATTCTATGGTATATAGAGTAGGGCTAAATGGATTAGATCCGTTTATAAAGCTGTGTGATTTTTTTTTTTTTTCTAAACAACCAGGAACAACAATTTGTAATATGGATTTTCACAATTCAAAAAGTGGCAAAGCTGCTGTCACCAGCAGTTGGGAACACTTACTGGTGCAGAAATACTAAGAATACACTTAATGATTACTTGGTGAAGTAATTTTCCACGTGCTTTTTCCTTTAGCATCATGTTTTGTGTTGTACAATTAAGCTACAATTACATCTACTATTTTGGATAACATTCGTTGGTTAACAATAAAGAGATACAGTTAATTTCTCTGAGGTCCATTGTTGTTATTTAACACACTTTTTTCTGACAGCTTTGCTAAATGCACTGTAATAGGCTTTTTCCAGAGCAGCATACAAATTTTTATCATCTTTTATTTCACGCTGTAGTCAAAATGAAATTAAAAAAAGTGTTTTCAAATTGTATCCCTAGAGAATGATACTCTGCTTAAGAAGTTACCACGGACAGTTGGGAGGAAGCACTGGCGATTGTCAGTTCAAAACAGGATGTGAATCGTCGGAGCAAATTGGCTTTCTTGAGAACAGAGGGTAGCTGGGCCATATAAGAGCCCTATGAGTAACGTAAGAACTTTCAATCACTGCCTACTTATTGCTTAGCCCCACATTAAGTGAAATTCAGTTTAATAGGTTGACGTCTCAAGCACTGAGAAGCCTTGAGGGGTTTTTTTCATGCTGCGCATCATAGTGGACGGTGCTGTCAAATATATGCGTGGCCATATGCTTTAGATAATGGCAAGTTTCTGGGCTTTTTCACTTGTCTAATACATGTGGAGACGGCAGGAACAGTCCCATATAAATAGGTATACGAATTAATCTGCTAAGCACCTCTCACATAAATTAGACCTCTCAGGTAGCATTCCATTCTGTCTTGCATTCGTTTGGCCTTGCACCCAACACAAGCACATGACCCTTTTTGTAACTCCGAATGGCAGAATTGCAATGATGAATAAAAATGTGTGCACTTGATACTTTTTACCGTGCATATTTCTAGTTTTACACTTCTCTCCTCTTGGAGCCCTCCTGCTGAAGCGTTGGGTTTGAGGTTTGTCATTTGTTAGACACTTTCTGCATGGGTGTGTAACTTCAGAATATTGTGCTTGGAAGGGGAGGTAAGTGCTTTGAAAGGTGTGGTGTTTGTTTTCTTTTTTTAAATACGCTCTTGAGGTGGAGAGAAAAGGATACGAAATAGTCCCACTCTTTACAGGCCAGACTAATAGTCACCCAGAATGCCTCCATGTGAAAGAAGATACTCTGTCTTCTGGAAGCAGTTCCTTCTGCACATCAAAACCTACGTTTTCTGTTGGTTGTACTCTTCGAGTACGTTTCTTGTATATTCTGATTATTTTGCCCAAATCGTGACAAAATTCACATCTGCCTTTTTAAATCTAGTTTGGAAAGCGTTATTGTGCTTTTGCCTCTTTCTTAAAACGTGTTCTCTAGGGCTGTTCAAGTGACTTGCATAAGCACCTCCGAGGAAAAAGGAGATTTGTTCCAAAGGAAATATTTTAAACTTCTGAGGATAAAGTACCTCAAGTATGTTTTCTTACTTTTTTTTTTAAAAGAAAGCATAGAGACTAAAATGATCAGTGAAAACCTGTTGATTTCAAAAAGGAATTTTTATGCAAGTGTTTTTCATGTCTGTTCACATATTCATTGTGTGACAAGTGTAAAAAGTCTTGTTCTCCCCAAGACGTCAGATTAGTTTCAAGAATTGGGGATTTTAACGAAGACGATGTATCTCAGTGGGTGAGGTGATTGGTGCTAGTGGTCATAAAGATGCTTTCTGGGTAAAAATACCAGCATAACAAAACTGAAAGCTTATTTACAAAAAAGGAAAGTTCACTTATTAATAGAAGTTGCCTCATACACAACGTAATGTGTCTTGGCTGGGTGAGAAGGTTTTCCTGGAAAATGTGAGATGTGTCAATGGATCAGCACAGAAGCTGTGGTAATTCCTGTGCTCCCCCCGAAGCGTGCTCGGAGGTGGCGGGTACCTGCCTCCCGGCTCACGCGCTGTCCTGGCTGGCAGCTGGCTGGGAGGTGCTTCTGGCTGGCCACCATGGCCGCCGGCCAGGCGCATGGTGGCTCTCTGTGACATGGCCTGCTGCTCGCCTCCCAGCCAGGCCATGCAGCCACATCTTCCTCCTAAACCAACTGGTCTGCAAGCATGCAAGTTCTACATGACTGGCCCTTTCCCAGTTTGGGGGCCCAGTCAGCAGCAAGGAGCAGCTCAGGGCTGCTCGGGGAAGGGATGGTGTAACGGTGAAGAGTAAGGGTAGAGGACTATACGGGAAGAAAAAAAACCCAAGAACCTTGTGGTGAGCTAGAATCCTGAACTGGCCCATTTATTCACTTGTGTCGAGGACTCCTTGTCAGTGTACTGTTGCAGCATCCATAAATTCACTATGTGTGACCAATAATTTTTTTAGGAAGTTCAACAGCCAGTTTGCTGGAGGGAGCTGCGCTTTTCATTTTGCAGAGCTGAGCCCCGACCTGTGGGCATAGGTCAGTTACCTGATTTTGGTTTGGTTCGTGGAGCCTAACACTGGTGTTCACTGTTTGCAGATTCTGAGCAGGTAAATTGCTCCTTTGGAGCGCAGTTAGACTTGTTTTGCTTTTTCTCCCTTCACTACGCAGAGATTGGTGACATATCAAATGTGTATGTTTCATTTAATGTGAACGAAGCAGACTCGCCGAAGCTCAGAAAACCTCCCCCCAAAGCTCCAATCCCAAACCATCAAATTTCTTCACAAGAAGAGACCGCAGAGTTTGCAGCAGTGCCTGCAGTATTCTAGGTATTCACGAAGAGCTGGATTATGCCCACATAGCTCGTAGTTCGGGGAAAGGCAAAATTAGCCAAAGGAAGTGGAGCATTCAGAATTGCTGGGATTCCATTAGGTGTTTATATTGGCTTCTGTAAGTAACGCATCAGAGTGTTTCTGTTCACAGCAGTAGGCTTTTAGGCAGCAGAAGAAACGAGGGGAGATGGAGATGCATGTCAGAGGAGGCAGCCTGGTTGATGCAGATATTCCTAATGCATGTGTGTGTGTGAGCTAATGTTCCCTGTGCTCTGGATAAGTGGATTGGGTGAAAAGAGATCAAGTCAGAGGTAGGACAACCACATTGCTGCTTTTTGCTTGTTTGGGTTTGGGGTTTTTTTTTGATTGTTTGCTTTTAAACTACCTTATTTACACGAGAGGAGTTGCCATTATCTGAGTATTTAGCTGAAGACTTCTAGAAAGCCTGCTGCCCAGTACTAACAGGTCTTGGAGTTCTTAAGGCCACGTGTACCCAGACTGGCTTCTGTATTATAGCTTGCTAAATTTCAGCAGAAGGCATCTTCCGCGGTCTGATAATTTTGCCTTGGAGCATTTCTGCCTTGACAAGATGAGTTGTGTACGTGCACGGTTCTAGCTGCCCCATTGCTTGTTCTGGCAACGCGAAACCCACGTGTACCCCTGTGAAACAGTAATCGCATGACAGGCTCTGCGAGCGCGTATGCTCAGCTCCATGGGATCTCATGTACCAAGCCTACTGCTCCCTGTGGCCTCAGCTTTCACGCATCTTAATCACCCTTAATTTCTTCATTAAACTTGATACAGTATTTAACTTCTTAATCCATTGCTTCAGTAATATTCTAGTAAGTTGAGCTTTCGGTAAATGATTGACTACTGTGTCAAATGTTTTCTTAAAATAGATTATACTGGTGAGTTGAAGTAGTCTAGCTTTACTTTTACTTAAGCAGTACTTCTGATTAATTAATAATCTCTATGAATATGGTAATTGCAGTTGTATTGCCAGAGAGAGATTCATTTGCATCTTTTGCCAAGTGCATTTCTATCTTCAACCAAGTAAGTTGAGAACGTGTGGGTAACATCCAGAATACGCAGACCAGTCTATCCTGCCTTTATTACTGGGAACAAATTAATTTACGTTTGAGTGAGCAGATCCCTTGTTTAGGGATTTGGGACAGGACAGCAAGCTTGTTGACACATCAGAAAAATTTCTAAAAATGTTAGGAAATGTTCATATTGCTACTCTGTGCTTCTGCTGTATGTTTCTTGTCCTTGATAGTTTTTCTTTAGTTTAATTCACGTTTTGAATTCTTGGCTCTCTTCTCTTGCGAACAGTGTTTCAGGCATCCTTCTCACCGCTCAGTGCCAGTTGTTGCACTTCTCTGTACCATTTGAAAACACAGCTCTTCCTCCTTCTCCTCTTGCACTTGGGATCTTAGTGTTGTTTTCAACAGAGTCAGCTAACTCATCATATTTAAATTTAGAACTGTTACTGCTACTCTTGAAACAATCTCTGGGTTAATTTTGGCTGCAGGTTCTTTTATCAGGCATGCATGGTATATGCCACCTTCTAGAAGAGACTACGGCATTGACTAATTCATACTTGCTAGTAGCATTCTGGAGAACAGAAAACGTCAGAAAACAAGTATGTTAATGCATGCCGAAAGCCAGGGAATATCTAAATCACAGTGTTTATACTCACAAGGTTCAACTTTGAGACTAGGCCTAGTCACAGACACAAGGGACCATGTGGGAGCGAAATTCTGCGCTTTAGTTTGTATCTTCTCTGCCTGGCTTGACTACGCAAGAGAAAGCACGGGAGTGGGATGGTTACGCCCGCTCAAACAGCGGAGCAGTCGGGCACAATCGCGTGGTGCGGTGGCTTTGCTTTTCTGCACAACAGTTGGCCTGGATGTTAAAACACTAAAAAGAAAAAAAACATGAAATAGTTCACTTTTTCCTGTGGATCCTTGTTTAAAAGAGTTATGGTTATATTCCTGCCTGCCTTCTAACCTTGTCTGCAGGTCACCATGGTGGAAGTCCTCTGTAGCCTAAGCACAGATGTCTTTGAGGAGTTGTCTGTCCATGTGCACAGATGCTGAGAAGCAGTGGCAGGTGTTGGGGGGGGGAAAGATCTCTTACCTGTCTGTTCCTTTGTCATGGCCCCATATAAAATCAGCTGTGGAGAACCTCCTTTCTAGCGGCACCTTCTACGTGCTGTGGGTGGTCCTCTTCATGCGTTTCTCCCAGTGTTCAAACAGGTTCTCACTTCTCACCTTGCTTTACTGCTGTTGTGGGTTTTTTTTCATCCTAGCTAGCATGTCATGCCATTTATTTCATCTGAAGAAAAGATTTCAGTTCAGAATATTGAGAGCTTTAAAGCGATTAAATAACCTTGTTTCAGTATGAGAATGCAAATTAAGGCAGGGAAGGAATATGCTGCATAATTATTAGTTGAAAAACATTGTGGGGAAAAAAGGTTGAAGCCCTCTGACTGACCCAAAGGAATACGTTGCATTAGCTGACTGCTGGGACTGCAGGGTGGAAACAAGAGGCCCACAGCTGCGTATGGCGAGATAGACTTTTTCCCAATCTAAATTTATGGTAGCAAAGTACTTTGATAAAATTCAGCAGGCTTTTTATTTATTTATTGACATTTGCTGGATTCTTTAGAGAGCACTGGCAAAGAGAATACCGTATATTTCTTTCTTCAGTCATATTGCCTTTAATTAATTCTGTTGTGGTTTATTCTGTCAATTCAAGAATTAAAAATGCCTTTTTCCTACCCAGTGAAGTTGTAAAATTGTGTTTTGCTTATGACACTGCAGCTAGCTTTGCAATCTGGAGCTCAAGGGATGAAACTATTTTCTGAGGGAAAGGTTCTATAATTTCCTTTGCATTTAACTGAGCTTGATAATTTATACATACATATGCACATATATAAAAAAATATAGATAGATATAGATAGCACGGTTAAACTGGAGATTTCTAGTACAGTATGTGGCATCAGGCCTTGTAATGGCTGTATTGAAGTGCTACTTATTTGTATGTAAACTTTGATCTTGGATACTTCTAGAAATCAAGATTTTTAAAGCTAACTGTGTTTAAAAAATGATTGTAAAAATATGGCAGCATGCAGAGTGAGAGTATGGTTCAGTTTTGTCCTTGATGTCAAAATGGGTTCTGTTTTACCTGTTCGCTTTTATCCTCCTGCAAAAGCCAGTTGTTTCTGGGGACCTCTTAGTACCAGGAAACATTCCACTGGTTTCAGCGGTACCTTCCCAGTCTCCAGCTTCACTCGCTGCCAGAAGCCGCTTTCTCCTCCCCACCCCTGGGGAGCCAGGAATTGCGGTCAGACTTTTGAAACACCAGGGTGGTTTTAGTCCTTCTGAGCCTTAACCACGTGTCTTATTTGTTTGTGCTCAAACCCTGGAAGTTCCCACTGACTTTCTGTGCCAGAAAATTATTTGTGTGGGAAACGGGCTGTGGCAGAAAATTTAACGTGATGTTCCAACGCGTTACATGCTGTAGCTGCACTCGTAAACGTAAAAAAAGTGCTGCTGAGGGCTGCTGACTTTTGAATAGCAGCTCATTGCCTATGCTTATTGAACAACAAAGAGAGTCTGGTAATTAAGTCTTTTTCCTTTTGAATAAAATTCTGACTTACTAACACTTACAGCTGAAGTGTTTCTCTAAAACAATCAGAATGAGAGGTTCACACTATAGGAAGGCTGAATTTAAAATACTGGTTATTCTTAGCCTGTTCATAATACATTATATTTAAGGAAGTCATGCTCTAAAAGGGAAACATTTTTCAAGCCACTTCAACAATGAATTTTCATTAAAAAATCAACATGGAAAAAAGACATTTTTGAAATATATCTTCACTCAAGTAAATTTTGACTCATTGTAAAGATTTCCACCAGAGAACTTTAGGGAAGAAATAAATTTGAGAGAGGTTCTCTGTGCTGTCCTCACCTGCTCTCCAAAAGACTCATGGAAGGCAACGAACTGAACAAACCAAACCGCAGAGCTTACACAGCGAATGGCACGTGTGCGGTGCTGTAAAGAAGAGATGTCTGAAACCGTACTGGCCGTGATTGAATGTTCTACAGATATGTCCGATGTTTGGTGCATTTGCGCACAAGGCATCTTATTTCAGCCACCTTTGGGAGCGGTTTTAAGAGTCTTACCTACGTCTCGCTCAGCTGTGGTTTGTCATCCGCATTAGCAAATTACTCCTTTAAAACTACTCCCTGGGTGGATTTTAGGTTAGGTTCTTTATGATGCTAAAATTTGCCGTCAAAACCGTGCCTGGTATGTGCAAGACTTTGACTCTGGCAGAGAAGAGTGGTTAAAGAGAGCTGGTTGTGCTCTTCAAGCTGGAAGTCAGTGAAGATGGGTTCTGGGTGTCCTTGGGGGCCTTGGCCACGAGAACCATGTGCTTTTTAAATTGTTCTTTTCTGGTGCTCCCTCATACTGCTGACATCTTGAAAAAAACGCAGTTGGAATTTAAATTCAGGAATTTGATACTTTTCAGAATAGTTGCAGGGAGTGAATTATGGCTCTTCTGATGTTGCTGCATAATTCTATTTATTGCTTTTCTTTAGCATCCTTTTACTAAATCTACTTGATCTCTTTGTGTCTTTTTGTGCAGGTTACAAAAGTACGATCTCTTGCAGCCCTTAGGATAGGAACCAGGTAAAGATCAGCAGAAGACCTGGGGTCTGCCAAGGCCTGCTATTGCGCTTCTGTAAATCTGGACAGTTTACAGTGCTTTAAATTAGGCGCTGCCTGGTCTGTGAAGAGTTTTCTGGAAGGACCGGGAAGTGCTGTTACAACATTTTGTTAATGTTTGGTTCTTCATGATCTCTCTAAATCTTTCCTTTGTTGTCTTTTCCCAGGAGAAAATTAGCTTTTTGAAGTATTTAAGCTGTTGCTCTTCCCAGAAAAACAGGAAATACTACTAATATGTTAATCTTTAACATGTAATGGGACATGTTAGAGTGGTCGGTTTTGTGACCCTGCAAAGTGCTTGGGGGATCTCGTAGGCTTTGCCCACAAAATGCTGTAGTGTGGGAAGCCTGGCTATATACCCGGCCTGGGTCAAGTGAAAGAAGAGTAGATACTTTCCAAGTTTTATTGGTTTTCTACACGATTTCTGATAGCCTTGATGATACATGAGTAGCGTCAGAATTTTCTAGCGTAAAACTCCCAATTTAATATGTCTGTACATACATTTCCAGTGTAAGCACCTGTTGCTACTTGCCTTTTTGTACGCTATTAGGATGTGCATACTGTGTATACGTGACTGCGTTGAACTGTGCACCCTGCACAACAGCCTGAATAAATGGGTTTTAATGCTAATCCAGAGAATCCCTGTTCATTTGATGAGCAGTGTTACTTATTGCTGGACTGTACCATTCTTCTTCATTTCTCTGACAAGTTTAATTCATTTTGTGGCACCAGTCCAAAATGGAGTTCCCAGGTGTACCCCTTTCGCTGTGATCAGGCAAGCCGTGGGAGGCGGGATTTGCAGAGAATGGGTGGCTCACGAAGGATAAGGTGGGAGCTGGCAATGAAGCCAGCTGGTAAGTGGGTAGGTGGACACCTGAATTACTCCCAAGTTCAGCTAGCATCCCCTGGGAGTACACCAAACCTTGGTGTTCATCTGTGCTCCTCACAGTGCCTCCCTGCGCAGCGGCCTCCCGTGTTGGGAGCTGTGCGGGTAGATCTGTTGGAGGACTTGGACGCGGAGCCGCGGCTGCCAAAGCCTGGCGGGACGTGTCCAAGGAGGGAGCTGCCTCGGTGCTCGGCCGGCCTCCTGCAGAGCCGGGACGCTGCCTGGGTGCTCGCTGCCATGCGGGCCGTCGCCAGCCACTGCCGCGTGTGGGAGCTGGGGGCTGGGAGCTCCCCACCGGGCAGGGTTTGGGGCTGTGTCACCTCCCCAGGGCAGGCTGTGGCCACCGCCAGCCTCCTGCAGAAACCCCTGCAGAGCCAGGGGCTCACGGAGGGAAGCCTCCCCCTGCCTCAGCCCAGAGTGCCACCAGCCGAAGCTCAGCTCTTGGAGGACAGGGTTTGAGTTCTGGACCCCAAGGGGAACAGGAAACCCAGAGCTGTGGGATTTCAGGGGCTGCTTTGCACATCTAGGCTGGGACCGGCTTGCTCGGCGCTCCGGTGGTTCTGTTAAAATTGTTTCTGCAACCTTTCTCTCCCCCTGAGTGACGGATGCAGGGGCTGAGAGATGTTCCTGGTGCTCATGGGAACAAAGCCATGGTGGCCTACGTGAACTTTACCTCTAGCCAGATTTTAAAGTGTTTCTGCAATAACTGCAACTTCGAGCAGCCTTCTCCAAGACAGTGTTTACTTCAGGTTTCTAACATGAAAGGGTAATAAAAACCTTTCCTGCAGACACATCTTCAGTACAACTGCAAAATGTTCCCGAGGATTTTATTTACTGTTGTGCTGCCTGTGCTGATGTCTGACCGTGATGCTCTTTGGCTTCTGTTGTCGGTGCTGAAGTTCTCCGGTGGATGCCCTGCAGAGGGGGAACTGCGCGAGGCGAAGGGTGACGTACCTTGGCAGCCAGATTTAAAAATAGAAACCTGAAAGAAAGCAGTTTTGACTGAAAGCTTTGGGCTGTTTCTCACTGCTGGTCGTAGCTTTGTTCAAAATGCCGCTGCCCTGGTGTAGCTGTAACGGATCAGATCAGCTGCTTGTTGGCTGGAAGGGGCAGGTCCACCCCACCGCTGCTCGGGAAGGGTGGCAGCTCCTCTGCTGCAGCAGCCGCCTCCTGTCAGCCTCCATGGCTGGAAATTGTCACGGTCTTCCGTGCGGGGTGACAGTCCTGCCCGTGGGGAGACCACAGGCGGTTTCCCAGTCACCCCAGGGTGGTGGGGTGTTGTCAGGCTTTTGCCCTGGTGAGGATGTTGTTGCTGAAACAGCAGATTGGCTTTTACCCACAGGTCAAGGTCTGCCTGCAGTGCTGTTGTAGCAGAGCTGTCTGCTGCAAGATGATGTCCTGCAGGGAAGCGTGGAGTCCATCATGCCTGCGAATACCCGGCATGAGAGAGCCTGGTCCGCAAGGCAGAAAGCAACGTGATCCCCTGCCTGAAGTGGCCTTTTCCTTCCCTGCCCCCCTCGCCTCTCGCCCCCGTGCTATTTCCATGCTTGACTGGTGGCTTTGCTGGTCCTTGTGGAAGTTCACCATGGGTCTTTCCTCCGATTTCATAAGTAGTTTTTGCATTTGTGACTGCAGCAGGGTCTGGATTTGAAAGCAGCCAGGCTGCAGCTGGCCAGGGCCAGGCGGGCACGCAGCGGCTGGGGCATGGACACGCAGGGCTGAGCGCTCAGCTGCCTGGGCTATGGAGGGCAATGTCATAAACCTACATACATTTTGGAGGTTTTTTCCCCAGTTTCTGTGATGGCGTGACTGAAGCTTTGCTGCTGCTTTGCTTTCCGTAGTTGATGCGTGCTGGCAAGTTGGTGAATGAAAGCCCACGTGCCTCCCCAGCCCCAGCAGCCTCCGCTGGCAGCGCTCACTGGCCCTCGGCCGGGGGTCGTATCCCACTAAATTAGTTTTAAATGTCAAAAGAAAAGGGTGAACAAGATAAATTTCATTAAATGTCTGATCCAGGTTTAGAATAGGGTAGCAGCCCCCTTTCCCGGCAGCACGTGGCACACTAATGCTTTCCATTTTTATCATGCTGACATTTTCCTTTCTCTGAAATGGTTCTACAGACGTAGCCCACGCCAACCACGAGCAGCTCTGCTGCGTCCCGTGCCCACGGAGTTTCAGCATTAATTAAACCACTTCGTCGCAGGAGGAGCTAAAAGAAACTCATCTCTTCTTGCATAAAAATACATCGGTAAACACACAGAATATCACCCCTCTCTGCAGTTCCTGGAGCGTCGGCCTCTCCTTGGCCGTGGTGACTGAGGAGACCAGGGCAGAGCCTCAGGCCCCGAATGTGTAGTGATAGGACAAGGGGGAACAGCTCTAAACTAAAAGAGGGCAGATTTAGATTAGATATTAGGAAGAAATTCTTCACCATGAGGGTGGTGAGGCCCTGGCACAGGCTGCCCAGAGAAGCTGTGGCTGCCCCCTCCCTGGAAGTGCTCAAGGCCAGGCTGGATGGAGCTCTGAACAACCTGGACTGGTGGAAGGTGTCCCTGCCCATGGCAGAGGGGTTGGAACCAGATGATCTTTAAGGTCCCTTCCAACCCAAACCATTCTATGATTCTATGAATGTTGGGGGCAGATCAGGCACAATCTGGGTCTGTGCCTGCCTGAGCGCTTTGTATAGGTGGATGAAACCCACATTCCTTCTCCCTGCCTCCCTCTGTTTGCGTACACGCTCTTTGCTCAAGCTCCAAGTGTTGATTTGCTGGAAAGTAGCTACAACAATTCAAACAGCGCTTCAGAAAAAATAATGATGTGTTTCCACGGGGCAAGTGCGAGGGCTCAGCTGAGCTGGTGGTGATCAGAGTGCCTGGGCCACCAATGCCCCGGCGTTCCCCAGCCTGACTTCTGACAGCAAGGCCACAGAGGTGCACGCCAGAAAAACGCCATGCCAGCACAAAAGGGTGCGTTAGAGACCCGGCTGCCTCACGCCAGAGCTCGCCAAGGAACCAGCACCCAAAGCCCGGCAGGGTCTTGGCACAGGTGGTTCCTGGGATGGGAGCACCGGGGGGTGAGTTTCGAGACGAGCATCCCTGGGGGTACGTCGCTGGAGTATTTCCACCCAGCTCCCGGGGAGCGAGCTTTCCGTGCCACCCCTCCATGCCTCCCTTGACTCTGACACCAGGCACGGTCACACGATGCTGCTCAGGCTGGGCACAGTGAAACAGCAGCCGTCCACAGCTGGGCAAAACATCAGCATTCAGCAAATCACCAGTGGTCACAACTGATGAAGGGCAACACTACGGGGCTCATTCCATCTGCATCCATCTCACCCTGCTTCGCTCCTCGTTGCAGGGCTGGCAGGCTGCTCCTGCGCCCGTCTGTAGGGCTGGAGAGGGAAGGAAAAGGGGTGCCAGCAGGTCTGGTGTGCTGGCCCTAGTCCGGCAATGCAATTTAGCAAAAAAAAAAAAAAATTCAAAAGCTCCATATATTTAGAATAGTCATTTTATCACAGCTTGTAGCAGCTTCTGCTTTATCTTTGCATTCATTAGATAACTATTCTAAATACTGTTCTAAATTCTGTGTTATTCTAAATTCTGTTCTGTGTATCCCGCAATATTCTGAGCTGGGCCACTAACAATTACGCAGCGGAAGACAAATCGATGTGTAGGCAGTACTTGAAGGGAGACCAGGTCCACTGGCACAAACTCTCCATGCAAATTCTGCTACTAAATGACCGACATCGCTACTTAACCCCAGACTTTTAGTCTTTTCAGTATGCAAAATGAGGGGAAAGCACCTACTAAATACGAAATACTGCATTAAAAATGAACTGATAAACTATAATCATTTTACATGTTTGAAATAATCTATCTGTTTAAATTTACTCAGAGTGAGCGGTTTTGTTGCTTAGGTGGGAACACAGAGCTGTCTGTAACTCACTGCTACCTTCTAGGCTGCTCTGGAGATTTTTTTTTTTATGAAACAAAACCAGGCCATCAATAAGGAAAACGAATCTTTATTTTTTTCTCTAAAAGCAGAATCCATGTACATGTTTTTTGTATGGTTTAGAAGGTGGCTTAAAGATGTGAATCGTCACATCACAGAAATAACACAGAACAACCAGTGAAGGAACGAAGAGCCAGTCTGACAACGGCTTTATCAAGTAGTCCAAACATTACTCTTAACTAATCTTTGTGCCAGAGCGGACTTCAGGATAATATTAAAATCTCACCTACCGAACACAAATACAGAGATGATGAGAGGAAAAAGAACTACAAAACACAATTATTGCTGCTGCGTCTGCATTTCTGTTTCCTTGCAGGATGTTCTATAATATGCTGGTAAAACAGTTTTTAAGTATCAGTTTCATTAGGAATATAATTCAGATAAATAAAAAGTAACCAACCAGCCAACCTAACTCGGTAAATTAGACTTCACCTGAGACCAAAAGCAAGGAAGTTGTTTTACGAAAAGTGGACTAGTTTTATCTTACGAGGTGAAGAATAGATCGCTGTACCTTTGAGACACTGAGGGTGGATGTGCTTCAGCATCTAAGTGGATTTGGTTTGCAGGTGTTCCCAACACCCACAAAGCGCGCTCCTGGCCGAACAGCCTGCCAGCACCAGTGAGATGCCCCCTCCTTCCAGCAGCAGGCGGTTCTCCAGCTGTGCTCCTCACAGCCTCCTCAAGGCCCCCCAGCACCCTGCGCTCACACACCAGTGCCAGTTTCACTCAGGTCTTCTCTAACGCCCCTGAAAGTGGCCCAGGTGAGTACCTGTGCTCAAGCCGGGCGTCTGTGCAAGCGCTCAGGAGACCGGGCTCTCGAACGGCTGTCCAGTCTGAGAGGGGACGAGAACTATCGCAGTCATCTCGGCTGAAGCACAAACAGAGTAATAAGCGCTTCAAGCACGCGTTACGACTACCCTTTAAGAGCTGAAAATGGAAGCTGGAAAATTACTTAAAGCACGCTCATAACTAGGAACAACACAGTGCACTTGATGACACCTTTACAAACATCTTACTCCACACTTCCCACGTAACAGTGTATTCCCTTGCAGCGCTGCAAGGAAACCCAGCGTACAGCAGGATGGTTCAGGTGCAAACAGACATTTCACGGGTGATTAGGTGACTAGATCACCAGTTTCTGATGAAGCCTTAAGACATGAAATGTATTCTAGAACATCTAAAGATGAAGTCTGAGCATCTCTCATGTTACCTAGCAAAAGGTTAGCTGGAACAATCATTTAACACAGATGATTTTAGGATTAGTTACATGGTTAGTCTAAACACTGCACACATACATACTTCATTGGAACAAAATTCTTAAACTATGCTTCTCTAAAATTTACAAAGTATATAAAATGCATGATTTGACATTTATAAAACATCAGCCCTTTTATAAAAAAACAAAACAAGGCCATAGAGTTTTAAGTTTAAATCTATCGTTTTTTCTTCTCAGCAGTTTTAGTTCCTATGATAAATAAAAAATATAAACGGCACTCCACCACGGTCTTATAATGCAAGGAATAAATTAGCACAGGTCACACTGTAAATCAAAATAAATAATTTCTAATTTATTTTTATTTTAAAAAATGGTCTCTTTAATTGCACAGTATTTTAAATTTTCAGTAGCAATGCAAAGTCAGTTGGGTATTTTTCTAAATGCTCCAGAGAGTATGAAAGCATTGTGTCTCGTTTTTCAAGCTTTACACATCGAAAATACCTTGGTCAAACCACCAGCTGATAAAGCTGGTAAATGTTTTGGTAGTCTCTTACTGCGGCAAGGTGCTGCGGTATCTCTCACCCGAGGCATTTAGTGCTCTGGCGCTCACCTTGCTGGAGCAAACGCCGCAGCCTCCCGTTCCAGATGAGGTACTCTGGTTTACACTGACAGCTTCGGTATTTTTGGAAAAGTGTTCACCATTAGCTACAACTTTCACAGCAAAAGATGGTCAACAGCTCAATGACAGTCCAGGTACTCCAAGGCTGCAGAAGTCCCATTCGAGGCCTTCCCCAGACTGGCAAGCCGCCTTTTTGGGGTGTTGCAGGAACACACCAGGCTTTTGGCTCTCCCCGGAGCTATTCTGCAGTGGAGGACCAAGCTACAATTCAGACACACCAAAGAAAACAGGACACCTGAAAATATACAATCTTACCTCGGACTATTCGACTATTAGCAGTAGTCTTAAACCCACTTGCCAAGTACATGTGAGTGTGTATATATACGTATCTACACGTAGGTACACACACACACACACACACACACACACATTCAGAAAAAAAAAAGACAACAAAGTGATTAATACCGTGATAGCCTGTGCATATTTAGCTCAAAGTTAGGTATCCATGGGACATATTTAAAAACTCTAAATATTGGCAACACCCTGTTGTATACAAAACAGTTGTGGGCAGACGCTTAATGTAAATGTGCATTCAAAATACTGTGTATCTATATACTGTTACTGACGTAGCTATAATAGCCTGAGATTGTATCGAAAAATGCAGAGTGTCTGGTTAAGTACCAGAAAAACTCTGAAGTACTGAAGACAAAGGAAAGTGCTGCCCTCTTCTCAGTGGTGGGGCAGGCCTAACTTGAAGGTATTCATCCTTCACTGCACTTCTAGCACTCAAGTGGGGCAAAGAACCACCTTTTCCTGTTTAAGAAACACGGGATGTTACAGTTCAGTTATCTGCATCAACACAATTACATTAACAAACGTAGTATTCGACCAGTATCGCTGTTTCCATGTTTATTACTGGTGTCCTCTCCACAGGCTGTTAAATATACAGCCTGATGTCTTCAGACTATAGACTGATCAAGCGCAGTATTTTGTCCACAGTAAATCTGCTTTACCCAACATAAGAGAGTCTAAGGGGAACTAGCACATCATTGCACAACACTAAACACCACCAAATCACTCCCGTTCTTACACTTTTAAAGCATTTTCAGTGCTTGAGTACAAAACACAAAACCTATTGCAAGAACTCTCTAGCGATCGACACACTTTCCGGGATTCAATACTGCATTAAGCGTGCGCGGGGGCGACCGACACGGGCAGCCCCGGTCCGGGCGCTGCAGCGTACGGCCCCGTGCGTCTCCCCGCACCGCTCTAACTGCGCGGCCAAGCCTGCGCACCCAACGCTCTCGGCCAGACTGCTACATGTAGGTAGTAGGAAGCATTCTGATGCTCACGTGACAAGGAAAAACACGGAACGCCTCTGTTACATGCACACGTTTCTGTCCACGCTGAAAGGAATTCAACTTTCGGCAGAAGTGAATTCCTACATAAAACATAAATGTAGAAACCCATTAAAAACACAAATATAATAATTGCATTATTCAAACAGCTGCATCTACACTATGGTGTAGTACTTAAGTGTAATTCAATTTAAAAATATCTTAGTGTACAACTAAGATGAGACCCATTTCCCAGTCCAAACCTCGGCGTCAGCACTGCATCGATCTCTACACTAAAACCAGCTCTACGGATGGCGACCAACCAAATCCAGGGAAAAACTGTTGCCACGGGTAGAGAGGTCCTCTCCCTAAAGAGCCAATGCAGGACTGACGGTGCAGAGCCCCTCTGGCATCGCCGCGGGGACAGGCGACGGCAGACCCCGCAGCACATCGGCAGCGGGAGCTGCGTGAGCACCGCGTCCTGAATCGGTTTGCTGAACACGGTTCAGATTATTGGATATGTCTATAAGCACAATGCTCTGTAGAAGCATTTACTGTATACCCAAACCCTACTCGCTGCAACACACGGTGTCGCACAAGTAGTGAAAATGTCTTCGTATTCAAAGGTGCTTGGACTTCATTTTCAGGCAGCATTTTACCTTTATTTTAGTGAGTTCCCACTACAAAGATTTTAGAAGGAAGAAGATGCCAATAGCTTCTTTTTTAATTTTTAATATGTGAAATTGAGACAGACACCTAAATAAATATCTACTTTTACTTGTCTAAGTCTATTCTATGTCTGAAATTTCTAATTTTTAAATAAGGGATAAAATGTTGCCCAAAAGACTAGTTATAATTATACATTTGTGTTTCAACTACATCTACACATCAAAATAGTTCTCAGTTAAAAAGATACAATTTGTATCAACAGTAAAAGGTACTTTCTGGTTCTTCAGGGCCTTACTTTAAATTCCAGCAAGCGTACCAAAATTATCAGCAGTAATAGTGTAAACTAGGGATTTTTTTTTTTAACACTGAACACAACTACAATGTATGGAAACCTAAAAATGATGGCAAATGACTATGTCACGTAAGTACATCTGACACAATTGCAAAACCTATTTCTACTTTCATATATATATATACACATATATACATATATATATATATATATAAAAGCTTATGAGGTGCTAGTAAAACCCATGACTCAAAAACCAGAAATATCCCTTACTAATACTAAGAGAGACTTGGTTTGTCTCTTTCTAAAACTACACTATTTGTGGCAAGAATCAGGCCTACATGATGCAACAGGCCGCGAACTAACTTCAGGAATACATATGGTATCTTCTCTCCTCGCAACCCTCCCCACCCCAGCCGAAACAGAAAGAAAAAAAAAAAAAAGTTATTAATTAGAGCTATAATATCATTACTATAGTGCAGTTAATAAATGTTGCATATCCTCAACACACAAAACCTTTTCAGGCCAGCCTTGATAAATAGCAAGAAAAATCCAACAGTATCTTAAATACAAAACTTGCATTGAGATAATTAAATTCATTTAAAAACAGGTAAATATTTTATGAAAAGCGTATTTTATCCAGTACACTTGTGCAGCAATACAAAGAAAAACCACATAAAACAACTAAACAGGACCCTACAATTTCAGACCCCCTTCTACTGACCAGAAATACACAGAGCTGGGTAACGACACAAGGGAATCGAAACAGGGCGGCCTGGTTTGGGGAGGTTCTGAGCGTTTGCAGCTTCTGCCATGTTCAAAAGCGGCTGCAAATTCTCAGCACCTTTGAAAATCAGGCAATAAGGCTTCTACCTTATCCATAAATTAAATTAAAAAGATTTTTTTTTTCTCCTCTGCTTGCATCTGATCTTACTACAACAAAACATGTAACTATTTAAAGAAAGAACGCAATGAAAAGTGCCATACTATAAATTACTAATATATTGTTACCCATTTCACCGTTATCTGGTGACTTCATTATTTGTTTAAAAAATTAAGTCAGTGCTGTAGTAAATCTTTGTTTCCTATAAATAGATGATTATAGCACAAAAAAGCTCACAAAAACAAACAAACAAACATACATACTTATGGTGTTGTAAAAAGCTCAAAAACCTGGCTTGAAAATTGCCTGCCAGAAGTAGCAAAATCCTCTTCCTGCAGGTTGTTTTAATACCACGCAGCCCAAGGACAAACATCCAGCAAGTTAAAAAATGAAAACAAAAACCCCAGCAACATGTAACAAGGATAGAAAGTGCTGCATATAAACCCCTGATGCACCAAAGATTATAACCAGAGACCACAGTTTTGGTTTGTTTTCTGTTTTTTTTTTTTTACATATATATATATGTATATATATATTAATTTAAAGTGGAACATTCTCCAGCTGTGAAAATAGCCATTTAAAAATTTCCAAACTTGAACACAAAACATATCTGGTACTTCCGATGCATGTGGGGGGCTATACATACAGACTCCATAATACAGTATTTCACATAAACGGATTACTATATAACCTCCTTGCTGAGAAGGAGATCCCAAATGCTATTGTAGCAAACCTCCCTCAGCATTAGAGCTGAGCTGAAAACTACTAGACACCGCAAAGATGCATCATCTCTCAATAACCTAGCTGAGATTTTTCCACTAAGATGGCCGCCGCGAGCTGCTGAGCGTCCGTCACGTAAGGGTTCTTCTTCATAACAATCCGCACAAGATCAGGGGGGAAGATGTTGCAGAGATTTACGTAAATCTTCTCCCGGGTGTCCTGGTGCCTTGGAGGGTCTTGAGGGACTCCACAGTAAGGTACGCGCCAGGTCTGGTCCTGCTGTTCAGGTAAGCTTTGGAAGGCAAACTGCTCGTAACATGGCTGTGTGGGGTTACTCGGCAAGGAGTAGGTCTGGCGGTAGCCATACGCATCCATCCCGTAACTCTGCCTATCCCAACTTCCAAGCCCATCTTGGCCAGAGTAAGGCTTTCTGTGTCTTAATGGAGAATTATCATATAAACGCGAGTCTGAAATGCTGTCTATTCTCGTGGACACGAGAGCTCTCCCCAGATGCATGGTCTTTGAATGTGCTGAACTCTGAGATGCAGAGTAGTCATTCGGACAGCTAGAACGAGCACCGACTGTCGGATGCTGTAGATGCACAGCCATGTACGGAATTGGAGGTTTGTGGTGATGCTTTGGTTCTTCGTGACTATAGCTTGGCACTCGTGCGAGAGGCTCGTGGTAGCTCTGTAGGAAGGGCTGAGTGTTAAGGCGGCCATGGGGGTGCATATGTTGGCACTTCAAGTTCTCCTCTAGCTGTGGGTCAGGCGAACTCATGTAAGAGCGATCGCTGTAACCCACGTAGGAATCACTACTGCCACAGCTAACGCTCCCTTCGCTGCTGCAATCAGAAGCTACAGAGCTAATCCTGTAATCTGTCTCCAAGGAGAAGCGCCTTTCAGGACTTCGTGGACCAGATATACTTAGATTTGAATATGCACTCAGCATAGAGTAATACCCTACATCCACAGGAGACTCACATTTTGGATACTGGTCATAAGGCATTGGCGTTCCGTGATTTTTGGTTGCCATCATCACTGTAGGATACTGTCCCTGTGGTCTCTGATCCTGAGGTGGGAAGTGAACTCCGGATGGAAGGCCGTTCGTTAAAGGTGCAGTACTTTGGGGTTTTGCAGCAGAGGAACTTGGTATACTAACTAAAGAAGGTACAGACCTGGTTTCCAATTTGTTTTTGGTGGGAAGCTTTTCCTCCAAGTCTTGATAGACTTGAGTCCTTATACTAGGATCCGATTGCCTCTTTGGAGCAGCACGCTTCAGCTCAGAAGTGCCATCATTTTTAGTACTACAGGGAACACTATTGCTTTTGATTAGTCCTCCTTCACTTGTAGTTTTGGCAGCTGTGCTTCTAGACATGGCACGAAGTTCATCAGCTACAGATCGCTGAGGCTGATTTCCTCTTTCTGGATGATAGTATTTGCATTTGTGTCCATAGGTACATTTCTTCCCTATTAATACAAACACAGTAAGATAAAAAAAAAACTTCAGCCAAAAACTGTTAATCATCAAACAATGGAAACACCCCTCACTTAAAGTTTTACTGATGATCTGAAAGATCCTGCAAATGGTTTTGTGCGACACAGGGTGAGATCTAAGATCTCCTCTCTTGTATTGTGGAGAAAAAGAGGCAATAGTAGTGTGCTGCAGCGAGTGCTCTTGGAATGCAGACCAACACCACCAGCCACATTTTGAGCTGAACGTGATGCTGTCAGTGTGTCTGTACACACCCGCTGTATTGAGCCAAGCAGATATACAGGCAGAAAACTTAACAGGAAAGTCCCACAGAGTTGTGAGACCAGCAGGTTTCAACTCAGTCAAGATGGTGGTGTGCCTGTAGGCATGCTCAGTAGCTAAACTTCTGACAGCTCAATCAATTTTCTGGAAGAAAACTTAAGATGTCTTATGACCAAATCACATTAGAAAAGGGCTTTCTGGAGCCTGCAGAATTTAGATGCTGTTTTGGATCTACTTCTACGAATGATTAACGAAGTTCTTCCTTTGGTTCAACTACTAGATAGAAATGTTCTCTAATTAGCACATGAAAAAAATCACTTCAGTTTCCACCACCAGCTCAGCACTTCAACCATTCTCAGGCTAAGCCAAGAAAGTAAAAACCTCTGTTTCAAAGCTTTCATTTTTGGCAGTCTTAAAATAAAGCAGGAGCTTGGTCCCTACAGAAAACTGATGAGTTAAATCAAATTACCATATGGACACGGTTGCTTCTTATGTTCTGGCACAATAGGCTTCTTCCTAAGAAAATTGTCCAGACTTGGACCGTGGCGGCCAAGAGGATCATCAGGAGGCATAAATCTATGAAGAAGAAAAAAACCCCAAATACCTATTATGGAAGCAAACAAGCCTTTTCACCTCCCTCATGCAATGACCAAGAACCTCACGACTGTGTCCTACACCATAACCTGCCATGTTGACATTTTTAAGCCTGGGTAGTCTGAGAGTTGTTTCTCACCCTTCTGCTGCAGATACTGCCTGAGAGAGAAGTCATAGAAATCTGTGTGGGCACTTGTAGTCTGCTAAACCAAATGAACAGCAACCATACAGGCAGAAATTTCTTAAAATGCCACAACTAACTTTGCAAAACCGTGCTCATTGTCTAGGACTCTTGCATCAGTATATATGCACTCAAATACAAGCATCTGCTTGGCAAAGTACTGAGTCTCTCCCACCACAAGCACAAGTTGCTACACCAGTAGCAACTGCAGTTGATTGGTACGCCAGGGTATGAAGATACCATAGGTGGATCTAAGCAGAAAGTTGAACTAGAGACCTCCTGAGGTTCATTCCAACATGGATTTTTCTATGACTCTAGGATTTTGGAGTCTAACCACAGGCACTCAAAAATGCTAGCTCACCATATCAAGAGAACTGGAATACTATACCATACAATGCAACAAATATAACATACATATTGGCATACACCAAAAGGGGAAAAAATAGCACAGAAAGATATAAAGATACTGTTATAAAACAGCTCTAGCAAGAAAAAGAGTTCAAGTACTTCTAATCAGAAGACCAAATCTATGAACAACTATTCGTCCTGCTTTCCTACATGTACCTAACGATTTGGGTGTAAGATAAGAAATTCACACAAGTCTTCAAACTGTCCTTTCCTCACTTATTTTAATGGCACGTATAAAGACATCATGACTTACTTGTCATTAACAAATGAATACATCAGCAAGCGTTCATCTATGAACTTCTTCCATTCAGGCTTCTCATTAGCGAGATCCCTGTAGTTATCATTAGAAACAATGATGCCATCTGACTCAAAGGCCAACTTCACTATAAATCGGTCATCGTAGCATACCACCCTTCTCCCTTGCACTCGGCGGGATGGTGTAAACACAAGAATCTTCTCCTTTTCTAATTTACGCAAGATTTCTTGATCTGCAAGGAATAAGACTGAAAAGTTAAAAAAGAAAAAGAAAGAACAGAAAAAGATGTTTGTTTAATCTCCAAAGACATTAAATTTGAGGAAGAAAATCCAAGCATTTGGGACTAAGCACGTCTTCAATGGTTATAGTCCAGCAGAAGGTGTCTGATATATGATCTTTGAAGTTACAATCAGCAGTCAACTGGCAATACTTTCAAAAAAACCACACAAACAAATCAAAACGTCCTGCTCCACACCACTTCTCTAAGACAGACACAGGGGACCTTGTTCATGTTGCTGTGGTTCAAAAGAAACACTACTTATCAAAATGCCCGTGGAAAAACTACTCTGGCTGAAGGAGTGGTTTTAAACATTACCGAGTGTTTCAGCAAATAGGTGGGCTTCACTCAGGTACAGCCAAGGACTTCCCGTAACTGAACTCCTTGGTAAAAACAGACCTCTTCCATCTCTTTGTGGTACTCAGGATGAAACATTTTTTGAAATAATTCCAGTAGGTCACATTAATGGGAATCACAGAATCACAGAATTACAGAATGGTAGGGGCTGGAAGGGACCTCTGTGGGTCATCTAGTCCGAAGCAAGGTCACCTACAGGAGGCTGCACAGGACCGCGTCCAGGCGGGTCTTGAATATCTCCAGAGAAGGAGACTCCACAATCTCCCTGGGCAACCTGCACCAGTGCTCCGTCACCCTCAGAGGGAAGAATTTCTTCCTCATGTTCAGACAGAACTTCCTATGCTTCATTTTGTGCCCGTTGCCCCTTGTCCTGTCGCTGGGCACCACTGAAAAGAGTCTGGCCCCATCCTCCTGACACCCACCCTTCAGACATTCATAAGCATTTATAAGGTCCCCTCTCAGCCTTCCCTTCTTCAGGCTAAACAAGCCCAGCTCCCTCAGCCTTTCCTCATAGGAGAGATGTTCCAGTCCCCTCATCATGCTTGTAGTCCTCTGCTGGACTCTCTCCAGTAGCTCCTCACCTTTCTTGAACTGGGGAGCCCAGAACTGGACACAGTACTCCAGATGGGGCCTCACTAGGGCAGTGTAGAGGGGAAGAAGAACCTCCCTCGACCTGCTGCCCACACTCCTCCTAATGCATCCCAGGAGACCACTGGCCTTCTTGGCAATCAGGGCACACTGCTGGCTCATGGTTAACCTGTCGTCCACCAGCACTCCCAGGTCCCTCTCCACAGAGCTGCACTACAGCAGGTCCGCCCCAAGCCTGTACTGGTGTATGGGGTTGTTCCTCCCCAGGTGCAGGACCCTGCATTTGCCGTTGTGGAACTTCATCAGGTTCCTCTCTGCCCAACTCTCCAGCCTGTCCAGGTCTTGCTGAATGGCAGCACATTCTTCTGGTGCATCTACCACTCCTCCCAGTTTGGTGTCATCAGCAAACTTGCTGAGAGTACATTCTAACTCTTCATCCAGGTCGTTGATGAAGAAGTTGAACAAGACTGGGCCAAGTACTGCCCCTGGGAACACCACTAGTTACAGGCCTCCAACTAGACTCAGCGCCACTGATGACAACCCTCTGAGTTCTGCCATTCAGCCAGTTCTCAATCCACCTCACTGTCCACTCATCCAGCCCACACTTCCTGAGCTTCCCTAGGAGGATGTTATGGGACACAGTGACAAAAGCGTTGCTGAAGTCGAGGTAGACAACATCCACTGCTCTCCCCTCTCCCCAGTGTCTCACAGAAGTCTCTTCCCATCGAAAGAAGGGATCACTACCAGTACCCACAAGGACTAGAAAACCCATGTTCTGTACAAACATTCACGCTCTTCACAAAAGTTAATAGCATGCCCTAAAAAGACGCCTGATGTTATCTTGTAATCAGAAGTAAAGGTGGGGTTTTTTTGTTTATTTTACCTCTGGTAACAGTTCAGAGCATATCTTTCCTTGAAGGGTTTACAGTTTTATATATAAAGCCTTAAAAAATCCAAACAGATTTCTCTTCAATCCTACTAAATAAGTATGTTTAACATCTTATCTAATTCCTTCTTGTTTTACACAGTCTGTCAATCACCTGTCCAAAATAATTTTCTCTGTGTGGGACCTGGAGATCCTGAGAAGCTCTGAAAGATGGCCTAAGGAGGTTGGTCTGATCTAAGATTCTGGACGTAGCACCAGTGCACCTAGCACTGGAGCACATAACCCTCGTGCTGATTCTCCTGGTTGTCTGCTCTCCTCAGAACACACAAGCTATGAAAGAAAAATTAAAAGCTAGGCAACATATAAAACGGCAGAAGATGGTGTTTGCACAGTGAATATGAGTCATGGCTCTTAATAATGGTTTAGATCTCAAATAAGTCAACTGGTATGTAGCACAAAAATCTTGACAGGGAATACGTTCCATCTAGGAAAAAAAAATACTCTAACAGGAAGAAATACAGCATTAATATTATATGTAAGCAATATATTTGATAAAATCATTTATCTGCTTAGTAGAAGAAGCACAAGATTTTAAATTAAATCCAACCTTTTTGTATTCACCACTCCCCTGCCACGTGGTAAATGATGAATAAGTGTGATGGAAGGCGTTTTTTTTGTCCAGTAAGCAAAAATAAAAAAATCTGCTATGTGATGATTAGCAGGTAATAGTAAGAAGGATGCAGCTGTTGTTTAATCCAAGAAGCTTCTCACAAATACTAACAGTCTAGAACCATCCTCATGTTAGTCATCTAAGACTTATTCAAAATTCCAGGTGGGTGCATATTTCAGGCACTTATCTCTGGAATGGAGTGTCAGCACAATGTATTTCACAAGACTGGTAGCAAACAGTCTCCCTGCATCCTGGTAAGAAAACTGAAGAACCTCTGTTTTACAGAAGATACAAAAGCCTTCTTTGATCTTCCTCCCATTTTCATGGTCCATGACGACCTACGGCAAACTGATTTTTCACTGCTAGGCAACTGGTCCATTCTAAGTCTTGCTACTTTCCTGAAACTCCTTTTAGGCTTCTGTCTCTATCCACAGCTCTAGTAGATGTCTCAATTTATTTCTAAATAGCCAAATCTTTATTACTTAGCCAGTGCTCTTCTCATACCTCAAACACTGGTAGAGTGAAAGAGAATGGCTTCAAGAGAAAAGGCTCCACACTGCCTGTGACGAGGGGAGAACAGCAGCTTTCCAAACACTTTCTTGCATTAACATGGTATGTTCTAGCAGCAGTGAAGAAAATGCAGTTGTGAGGATCTTTCCAGATATTTGAAATTGGTAATCAAAACATGCTTCCATATTCTTTTAGAAGCCATAGCTGCTACTCTCAAAAGCCTCCCCTCCATGAAAGCTAGTCACATTTAAAAGAAAAAAAAAAAAAACCAAGAAAACCCCCAACCTCTCCTTCCCCCTAAATTCTAGAGCTTTTTTAATCCGAAATTCTCCTCTGCTTCAACTTCAGGGCAAAGCGAGGATGATTTTCCAGCCTTCACACAGAATGAATTAGTCTGATCAAGAAATAAATCCCTCTACATCAAATTTTTTTTCTAGATAAACATGTTCAAAATTAAAATTTTCAAAAGCTGTCTCACTTGTTAACAGTACCGATGAAAAGGGGAACCGCTCCCTTCTGCCAGGATAATTCCCCTAACCCAAGCGCGGGCAGTGACTCACCCTGCGCAGGTGACTGGCAGACAGACCAGCCTCGCAGAATCTGCTCACCACAAGAAAGATCACCCAGCGAATCACAAACTTCAAACCTCTCAGCTGCCAATGCCACATGGGTGTAACAGATTTGAAAAATGGGAATTACATTCTTCAAGAAATAAGTAGCAACGTTAATGGAAAATTTACCAGGCGAGCAGAAAAGGAGGACTTGGAGAGGGCACTGCTTCGTCTTGTTCCTTCCTGAAGATCACAATGAAGTTACTACCCCAAGGATACTTTCTATTACACTTTTTCATTTCTAAAGGTTTGTTGATTTGAGCAGTAGCACTCACCCTGTGCAAAGCATCAAATAAACCAGCAAGGGAGGAACAAAGCTTACCTGTGATAAGAGCGTCAGGTCTCGACTGTTCTTTCCTCCATGCTGGCACAAATACTGTAACATCCTTGTGGCCTCTTTCCAAAAACCAGTCTACCGCCAACTTGATTCCTCGACATGAAAATACTTCTTTGTTCCCGTGGCTGAAACACATTAAAATTCCTTATTATATGACTTTGCTTTTCTATGACCGTAAACGGAACACAGCGAAACGCGGATCTCAAAGGCATGCTCTTCACTTGCTCTGTGGTTTCTAAAGGCAACTGGGAGTCAGCCTGAGCCTTGCCGGAATATTGGCATCACCTGTAAAATGGTGTCGGAGAGGGATACTGCATCTGCTGAACATTTTTAGCATCTGTATACAGATTTGACAAGTAAGGAAAAAATATAAGCAGGGAGTGTTAAAAATCACCACAGCCCTACCAAAGTACGAGGTCTAAAAGGCACCAGGGAGGCTTGATGAGCGAATGCAGGAGGCCTGAAATACCAGTATGAAAGAGTGCAAGGTGTTTAGGAAATGCCAGCAAGTGAGTGCTGAACACCTTGTGTGTGGCAGCAGGAGAAGAGACAGCAGGAGCTCTGCGAGGTCCACCTGAGCGAGGAAAGAGGGAGGAGGACTCCAAGCCCACGGGGGTGGCAGGCACTCTGCACGACAGACCAGGCAAACTACAGAGATTGTCCAAAACCAACATGATAAAACTAAGAATTTGCTTAGTGCTGCACTTTGGAAGGAGAACTTAATGGTATATTAAAAAAGCCATGGAGAGACAGTTCAGCAGAAACAGATCAGACAGAAGCAAAACAAAAGATGTGCTTCTGTTGTGCAAGAACTGTCTGAGGTAAGGCGAGAGACGCAATTACGTCATCTTCTAAAGGCAGATGAGTCCTCAGCCAACTTCTACATCCAGTTTTGGGCACGACATCTTACAAAACACACAGAGGAACTGCAAAGGATCCAAAAGAAAGTGAAACAAGACCTATGGGGAAAGGCTGAAGGAAGTGCATTTAGTTAATGTGGAGAAAAAAAGCAGCCTGTGGAGGAACAAACCAATCTTCAATACACAGGAGATAATTAAAACAGAGGACAGCAATCCAACAAGTGGGCAACCATGGGAAAGTTTTGGTAGGAGGGGGCTGCAGGGCAGCCTCTGTGAGAAGAGGTGAGGGGCAGGCCCCGCTCCAGCCAGCTCCACGATGGAGGAGGGAAGGGAGGGAACGCTGAGGCCAGAGTAGGAGGAGGTGCTCCACGGGGAGCAGGTACCACAGTCCCCCTGGGAAAGGACAGAAAAGTCCTTAACTAGCGTAAGAAACAGTTAAGCAATACATTAGAAAAAGCTTTCTAACGGATCAAGGGGACAGTCTGCCCTGGGATTCACTTTACAGAACAAATCAGACTGCTCCTCTGGGGCCAGTCTGGGTTCTCCATGCAGAGGAGGAGATGAGCAACTTTTGTGAGGTCCCTCCCAACCCCACGGCTCTACGTAGCAGAAGGAACACAAGGGCATGGCAGCAAACCGCTGCCTTTTGCTTGGCTGGCTCGTTGTGCACAGCAAGTATGCCACAATCTGCTTTCCAGAAAGGTAAAACACAATTCTTTCACCATAGAGTGATTTGTGAAGAGGACAATATGATGATGGACAGCCAGAGGGATCCTAGAAGTTCCTCCTACTTGCATGTTTTGAGGCAAATACAAACACCAGAAAGTTATTTTAAAACTTTTTTTTTTTTTAGTAGGGCCATTTTTAAGAACCTGCTATTTCCAGCTTTCTAAAACAGCACTGCTGTATGTTCCTTGGTACTTGGAGGGAGCTTGAGTAACTGTGCAAGGGATGAAGTACCATAGTAGAAGTGAGAAAAACCCTGAAGCAACGTTCAGATTCCAGAAGCCTGCGAAGGAGGTGGCGTACACCTTCACCTCTGTCGAGAGAGAATGAGTCACGGTTAACGCCTCTCACAAAGCATCACCCTCAGCAGAGGCTGTGTTGCAGGCCACAGGCCCTAAACAAAAGACAAAAAAAAAAAAAAAAAAAGAAAAAAAGACCCCACCACTGTTATCTGGATTTAAGTGTGGAACTGTACTACTTGCATAGAAAAAACGGCGAACATTATTTCCAGACATGGCAGATCTAATTACATTGCCCTGTGACAACACCAGATCAGAACCCTGCGAGCAGCCATAAGGCCTCCTCTGCAAAGCCTGATGCAAGCAGTCACTGTTCATGCTATCAGCAGGTCACGTGCAACCATAAACACATTGCAATCCATTTAAAAACAGTTGGGAAGGGCTTGTTCCAGCTACTGAATTCCAGTGAAATCACTGTACTGTTATTACTCTAAACAATCTCCATGGTTTCAAATGGGTAAAACCGCTTTTCACTCCTGACAGCGAACAGGCATTTTGTTAGGCTACATTTTAGCAACGGTCTGTTTCTTCCCGTGAGTCTCAGATATAATTTCTGGAATGAAATCCTGACCTCTCAAAATGAAATGGACGTTCATGCCTATTGCTTTCCATGAGACTGGAATTCAAGACATACTTTTAAAGACAGAGGTAGGGACCAGGCAGTTCAGCTCCTTAGTTTTCTCTTGCCTAGTACAGACCAGTAAAATTATTTCATCCAGAACACAAATTTTACATATACTTACACTCCAAGAAACAAAAATTGGAAATGCATTGCAATGCATACTAGCTTTTCTGCATTGCTGAGCAAGTGGATTTATAGCTTGTATAAATCTTCACATTTCTTCCCCATTTCTTTTCAGACACATGCCTAAGCTGGTATCTGAGCGGATACAAACTCCAAGAAATTTAAATGATTAGTGAGAAAGACTGTGAAAAAGACGTGCAATTAAAATTTGTTCTTTTCTTCTGTTTTGCTGTCATGCAGATTTGATGCTCTCTTTTTTGTAATCTTTGTGATTCATCAGCTTTATGATACATCACATGGTGAAAAGACCGAAATCACGCTGCTTCCTCTGAGTTTTTCCCTTCTGATTATTTGTAAAGAAGAGGAGTAACGTTTGTACTTCTTTGTCAGGAACTTTCTTCCAAAAATCACTTCCGAATTACTACGTGCACGTGAAAGCTCAGAGCAGTCAGGATGACAGCTGTAGCCCTGGGTGAGACATTGGTGTATTCTGCTTTGGTTCTGCTTGCTGACTATATTTACTCTATCACTCTGAGGTGAAGGAAGATAAAGTATATTCCTTAAGAAGTGTCTATTTCTCTTCTATACCATGCAAGAACTATTCTTTTTATCATCACTTTTATATTTGGCGTGTTGATAGCTGTGGTTTTACTTTTAAAAGAAAAGAAAAAAGCAATACAACACTTCCTGAGAAAAAAAATCAATCAAGCACTTTCTAGGCTAGCAGAGTTAGTAGAAAGTGATAAAATACAATTGAGAACATTTTCATTTTCTCCGCTACCTTCCTAGCAACTAGGTCTTGAAAAGGGTTGTGGTATACTCCTAAAACACTGAATACTTACAATAGTTGCAAGACTTCTGGCATGCTCTAACCAATTATTCAAACCAACACAGATCTCTCAGATACTGAAAGCTACAAAAAACATACACTGTGATGACAAGAGACAGTAGACCTGAGGTCTACAGTAACACCTGTTGTAACATATATAGAGGTTTTTATACAACTGAAATCTGGACACACCAAGATCTGTCCCATGTAAAAGCATATTGATTAAAAGCAGGAACAACAAAACTAAAACACAGATCAGCCCAATAAACTTAGAGAGTTACCAAACTATTTTCTTCCATCATGTTATAGGAGGAAAACACTGTTCAGTCCATTGCACAGAGATAAGAATTTCCACCTTGTATCAGATTAGTGACTCATTAGCCTGGCAGCCTGGTTTTGTCACTAGCCTCATCCCTTTTCCTTTTTTTTTTTTTTTTTCAAAGCTGCACTAATTTCCTAATCATAGTAATAACTTGTCCCAAAGCACTTCTTAGTAACCTGGGCCTTCTATTAGTCCTGCATTTGTTCCTTATATATACATTTTGGTGCTGACATGAAGCGGATGAAACAGTTCCCAAACATTTTTTTTTCCATTAGCCCATGACAAATTACTCCAATGCTTTGAGGTCTTTGAAGGAAAAAAAGCCTTGGAAGCTGTAACATCTTTCAAAACACCTTTCATCTGCAGGGCTCCCAGCGCCAGGGCACTCAACGGTGTACGGCAAGCGCTGCCGCCAGCTAGACACTCACACGGGTGTCTGACCGAGCAAGTCACACACCCAGCAGTCAGAGGTCAGAACAGGCAAACAGGGGTCACACACAAAGCTGCCGGTGACCAGCTCCTATACACGTGACCATGACTTGTTGGGAAAATATTTTTATCTATTCCTTAAAGCGACTTCTCAATATAACCTAAGAAGCAAGTCAGACTACAAAGAAAATGCTGCATTAGACAGCCGTGCCACTGAAAGATTAACGTCCGAATCAAGGTACCAAGATACCATCACATTGACCAAGCATAGCAACACACACTCTGAGAAGAGGTTAATGCAGCTGAACTGTTAGTTACATTGTTGTAATAAATACGCAATTAAATTGCCAGATTAAAACTACACCTGGCATAGATGAGACAAATCAAATCATCCTCTGGCTGACACTGCAGGCAGTAATTTGCAGTTGTGGAAAAACTTCTGTGTAGGCAGGGTATCCACAAACCTTCCACTACAGCCAAACGACCTGCCTCGTGATTAGCGCAGAGAGACAAGACTCAGTTGCCAGAGCAGAGATGTCTAATGCCAGCTTAGGCACCTTTGGGTACCTCACACTTCCTCCAGCCAAATGCCACTCCTGAACGGTGCTGGGCTCTCTGTCACGTCTGTCAGGCCTGGGCATGTGTTTCTGATGCTACCAAGCACCTAGAACATGCACAGCTGGAGGGATGGCTGGGCAGGAAAGCTGTAAGAAAACCGTAAAACACCTGTCAAGTGGGAGGGAATTTAACTAGAAAACAAACCCCCCAAATAAGCACCCTCCTCTCACAGATAGAAGTGAAGTATGCATTGGTTAGCTCACATTCCATTTTCCTTTCTCCAATGAAGTACCATCAAGCACCGTTTAAAATATACAGGCCAAGGTTTTCCAACAGTGGAACTGACGTGCATCACCTCCATGGCCTGGGAATCCTAAGGGTGAAGGTTTCAGAAGACTCTTAACTGCTCAAAACAAGACTCACTGGTCTTAACCTGCAAACCCACGTGGCACGTGATCAAAATACGTCAGTTCTTTTGCCAGTATCATTCTGAAAGTGGTTGTCTAAAAATTCTAATACAGCAAGTAAAATACCCAATTATTTGCTTTTCAGTGTTGCCTTCATGTTTCTCTCTGTGAGCACAGCAAGACTTCTTTCTTGCCTATATGCTTTCAACACAAAGTTTTATGCACATTTATGTAAAATTTGAAACTCGTTCTTTTCTCTGTTAGCAAAGCAAGTCTGAAGGCACCTGCGATAGTCAGGGAAAAGTAACAAATATGGGACAGAAGCACATGAATAAATGTGTTTCTAACTAACAACTCTGTTCCTTATTCCTTACTTCTTGGTGGGAAAAGCCTGACTTTGATTCCAGCAAAGAGAAGGATCACAGCAATAACCCATTTCAGGCAATTTCAGCATCCCAGTGTTATCCTTCAAAAGGGCAAGCAAAGGAAAATCACTGTGTAAACATGCTGCAGTGTTTATCTCTCTTCAGAAGGAACTCTCTCTCTCAACCTCAATGGTAAAGGGAAGTCATAAAATGGAGGGGCAAAAGAGAACCTCAAAACCCTGCCTCTGCTGCCTCATGGAGAAACAGGACCTTCTCCCCTTCATTTCAGACTGCGGAGGCTCAGCTGAGAAAGTTGAGGATGCACGAAGAGTAGGTCCAAGAACACAGTGGAGAACAGGCAGATGTAGGGGCAAAGAGCTGACGATCTGCTGTTGCCAGATGGGCAGAGATCACCTTCTTTCGTGTACCTCGCTTATGTAAAGGGAAAATATACAGTAGTTTAAATTTCATCACACAAAGGGATACAGAACTACTAATGACTGAAATGTATCATTTGTCTAGTATCTATGCTGTGCAGCTTACACTAAATAAGACCCCGAGCGCATTGTTATGTCAATGGACAAATGCCTTACGCGGACTAAGGTTCTAAATGAAGATTTTGCATTAGAACATCATCATCTACATGCAATAAAAACCCCACCTTATGAAGAAGAGTTAGAGCTACACAGTTCTCTGGAAAGCCAACCCAGGTCACTGCTCGGATATGGCATGACTGAATCCTGGGTCCCATCCTTTAGATGTGGGCAGCATCCAGCAAGAGCTCCACAGCTGCTCTCGGGGATCATCTAATTTGCTGCTCAGCTCTGATTTTAAGTTTACACAGACACATGGGCACAGAAAAATCAGACCCATCTCTAAGAGCGTTCTAGCAAAAGATTTTGTGTGTTAGGCTTAAACGCGTAGTCATCTTTCCTATTCTGGAAAAGGATTAAGTCAACACCATGCAAGCTAGAATAACGGAAGAACAAGGCCAGATGAAGCACGCCATAGAAACCAAATGGCAACTCTTCAAGTCACAGCCTGCAAAAAGGGGGTTTGCTTTGTTTTAAAAACTTTAACCAATTCACATTCTTTAGCCAATATTGGAGCTTTAAACTTGAAATGCACAAGATGCATCTGATCGACCGTTTTCAGTTTAAGGCACGAATGGCAAGCAATGCCATCTTCAAGTACAAGAAAAGCTTTCCAAGCATTACCGAAAGGCAGAAAAAAATGAGAGGTTGGTTTTTTTTTTGTTTTGTTTTGTTTTTTTTTTTTAACTACAGTTTGCTAAATCAGCTTGTCTGAAACACAAGTAATCACCAGACTAGACCAGCACACATGCTGGCTCTGGCTGGCCAGAGTAAGTTATTCTGGCCCAAGCCTTGATCTGTGCTGCCCTCAAGGAACGCAAATCCACCCATTATCACTTGACTAGATGCAACCAGTTACACAAATATGAACATCCAGTCAACAGCCTTCCTCCCTGGTGTTAGACCTAGCTGTTCTCCCAACCACAAAAACATCAGGTTTTATTTACAGGTCTAATGGAAAAATAATGCTTTTTTGAATTCGGAAGCTGAATCAACTCATTTTGCAGCCACACAGTCACTAGATGAGATGCAGGCAGGAAAGCATCCTTGGCAGTTAAGGATAGAGGCGAGGCTGAAAGTAAGTCACTCCGTGTCATTCACCAGATGTTTTGTGAAACTGCGTCCTTAATTAGTCATGCAATGGAGAGATAGGGCTGTTTACAGTGTTTGATCCTTCCAGAAGAGGACAGCTGTCTCAGCCTACTTACATTATTAGACACCACTCTTCTCAACCTTCTCCACAAAACTTCCCTCCATCATCAAGTACATCCCTTGAAGGAAAATTAGCAGTTCTTATGTAGAATAAATCTAGTAGTAAATGGTATCGTCAAGTACGTGTACTACGACAACATGGGAGCAAGAATATACATTACAGTCTACTCATTTCTGTGAGAACATAGGAGAGAGCTCCCAAGATTATCTCTCAAAAGACTATCTACAGTCTTCCTTTCCCGCTAGCATCTCCAAGGTGAGCTCACTGGCCACAGCCTGGAAAAGGAAAGAGCAATGAAAAGAACAGACTATGCCAAGTTATAGATTAGTTACTCTTAACAGGATCCTGGGCACTTACAGAAATTTGAACAAGATTGTCTGAACTGCAGGTGAATTCCTGTATCTCCCCAACTGCTTTAAACACTGGTCTTTTACATGTAAAAGCTGAAATCTTTCCTTTTGAAGTGCCTATTTACTATTACTTATTTTCCTGAAGGGAAAGGAAACAACTGGTTGCACAGCTGGTATCAGCAACAGAGATACATCTTTCACAAACATAAGACTGTCTTTCATAAACAAGAATTGATATCTAGGAAAAGGTGGGATCCACTTGACCAAGCAGAACAAAAGCATCTTTGCCACTAGCTGACTAAAAGCAGAGCAAAAGCATCTCTGCCGATGGGCTGGCCAACACAGCAAGACATGAGCAATCCAGGAAGCTTCTGCAGCGTGCTGATGATAACTTCTTAACACGGGTGACTGAGGACACGATGAAGGAACCTACTGGACCTCATACTTACAAACAAGGAAGAACTGCTCAGAGGTGTGAAGGTCAGGGGCAGCCTTGGCTGCAGTGACTGTGAGGGGTGCTATTCAGGATCCTGTGAAGAAAGAGCAAGGCATAAAGCAAGATCACAACCCCAGACTTCAGGAGAGCAGACTTTGGCCTGTTCAGAAGAATCTCAATGGATATGACCCCAGAGAGAAGAGGGGCCCAGGAGAACTGGTTGATTTTCGGGAATCACTTCCATCAGGGTCAAGATTGGTCCACTCTGATGTGCAGGAAGTTGGGCAAAGGTGACAGGACAAGACTTCCCCTCAGCAGAGGTTAGGGAACACTGAAACGGGACATTCCCAAGCTGATGGGCCCTGATGGGATGTACTCAACAGTGTTGAGGGAGCAATGTTGCACTTTTCATAATGTTTGAAAGGTTGTGGTGATTTGGGATGTTCCTAAGGACTAGAAGAGAGTAACTATCCCGTCCATCTTCAAAGAAGGCAAGCATAATTCAGGAAACTACAGGCTTGTCAGCCTCAACTTGATCCCTTCAAAGGTGATGGAGCAAATCCTCCTGGAAGCCCTTTCCTAACAAATTATGCAGAGCGTATTATGGGTGAAGGTGGTTGGGAACAGTCAGCGTGGATTTATGAAGGGGAAATACACTAGCCCAATGTTGTAGCCTTCCATGGCAAGATCACTGGCTCAGTGGATTAGGAGAGCAGTGAATGCAGTTTATTATGGCCTTAACAAAGCTTTTGACACTGTCTCTTACAACATCCTCACTGACAAACTAATGAATATGGGCAAGATATGGGGACAGAGAGGTGGACTGAAATCTGGCTGAACTGCTGCACTCAAAGGGTTATGATTAGTGGCACAAAGTCCATCTGGAGGCTGGTCAGTATTTGTGTACCCCAGGGACACTTACCGGGGCAAGCACTGCTAAACATCTTTGTCAATGACCTAGATAATGAGACAGAGTGCACCCTCAGCAAGTTTGCAGATGACACTTAACTGGAAAGAGTACACCAGGTGGGCGTAGTGTCATTCAGAGGGACCCTGGCAGGGTGGAGAAGTGGGCCAACAGGTACCTCAGCAAGTTCAACTGAGGGAAATGCCGGTCCTGCCTCTGGGGAGGACTAACACCAGTCAGTACAGGTTGGGGGGCCAACCAACCAGAGAGCAACACTAAAGAGAATGACCTTGGGGTTCTGGTGAACACCAAGCTGACCAGGAGCCAGCAGTCTGCATTTGCAGCACAGAAGGCCAACAGCCTCCTGGCCTGCATTAGGAAGTGTTGCCAGCACATCGAGGGAGGTGATCCTTCCCCTATGCTCAGCCTTGGTGAGACACACCTGGAGTGCTGGGCCCAGTGCTGGGCTCCCCAGTATAAACCAGATATGGACAATACTGAAGAGAGTCCAGTGAACGAAAACAAAGTTAATCAAGGGACTGGAGCACCTGTCATACAAGGAGAGGTTGAGACCTGGGACTGGAGAAGAGAAGGCTCAGGGGAAATCTTATCTATGTGTATAAATACCCGATGGGAGGGAATAACGAGGACAAAAACTGAATTCTCACTGTCCAGTGACAGGACAAGAGGCAACGGGCACAAACTGGAATACAAGAACTGTTTTTTAAACATAAAAAAAAAAAACAACTTTCTTACAGTGAGGGCATTCAAACACTGGCCCAGAGAACATGTGGAGTCTCCATCCTTGGAGACATTCAAAACCCAACTTGACATGGCCTTGAATTGACATTGCTCTGTGCAGGGGACAACTAGAAGATATCCAGAGGTCCCTTCCAAACTGAATTTTTCTGCGATTAAATTTGGTAGAAAACAAGAAAGGAATTGTTGATTCTTGGATACAGAAAGACCGTTACATTAATAGATTTAATCCGTTTTAAAGCCCTGTATCATGCATTCATATTTGGCTCATTTTATGTAGGTGGTCAAGAGAAGGCAGGTCCTAAATATTTATGCTAACAGCTGAATAAATGTTACGGAAAAGTGACTGATCTGGAGCTACTTCTGGAATGTGTTCAGTGCAGTCTGTGAGAGAAGGTGAACCTAAGTCCACCCACCAAGTCTGAGCTGTGGTAACTAGCTAACACTTACACAAGTGATTTGGAGTTATGTGAAATACAGTCCAAACCCATTTTTAGAAGTCTCTGGATAACTTCTTGGCTGAGTACCAGAACAGTGTTTGTTCAACTGGACATACTTCCTTTACAGCTCAAGTCGAACAACAAGATTAGGAATGGCACATCCGTTAGAAAGAACTCACAGGAATACTCCGTTTACAAAGAAGTAATATCCTTGCTTTATGGGCTAATACATCTACTTAAATAAACAAAACCTAACATATTGGCGTAAATAAGAGCTCTATTTAAATTTCAGTTTTAAGAAAGGTACTTCAGGTACCTGACTTGCTTAGGAGCTAAAAAACCTAGGCCTTTAGCCCAGAAATGTCTTGGACAAACTTATATTACTAAGCTAATGAAAACCACACCAAGTCATCAGAAGACTAAAATTGACCTTCTAAACCATAGTTTTGGTAATCAGATTATCCTTTTGATTTACCCCATTAGCTACTAAACAATTTGCCATTTAACCATTTATGTAGCCATAAACTCCCCCATCTCTCAGCATCTCACTTTGCCATTCCCTTCTTTGTCTAATCACTGATGAAGCATGAGCCTCTCGCTTCCGCACAGACAAGTTTCTTGCAATGCACCCAGTTGACTGGGGTCAGGATGGGTGAATGCTGTAGGTAAATGTGTTCTCTGTGGGCCTGTAAGTGAAAGTCTAAAGCACAGTAATCTCAGGAATTGGGACAATCTTTTTAATAGAGACAACAGTGGCAGGACGAGGGGTAATGGTTTTAAACTAAAACAGGGTAGGTTTAGGCTGGATATAAGGAAGAAATTCTTTACAATGAGGGTTGTGAAACACTGGAACAGGTTGCCCAGAGAGGTAGTGGAGGCCCCATCC
>Ga0065711_1028802_pt1 | contig 39116 bp, 24 predicted proteins | sample Hoacrofraction12_FD_59098 | JGI IMG/M metagenome (GOLD analysis project Ga0065711, IMG submission 59098) | Hoatzin crop microbial communities from Cojedes, Venezuela - Epithelial fraction 12 v2 (version 2) | ecosystem: Host-associated > Birds > Digestive system > Esophagus > Crop | place...
GCCCAGAGAGGTAGTGGAGGCCCCATCCCTGGAAACATTCAAGACCAGGTTGGACAGGGCTCTGAGCAACCTGATCTAGTTAGGGGTGTCCCTGCTTGCTGCGGGGGGGTTGGACTAGATGACCTCTTGGGGTCCCTTCCGACCCCAAACTTTCTATGATTCCAAAAAGCCATCTCGGCCCTCGGTTCCTTCAGGCCACGGCAACACTGCGTAAGCCAAGCCCCATCCAAACCCTGACTCAGCTCCTGATCCCACCACCCCCGGTGTGGATTGTGTAGTTCGGTATCGCCCTGCCCTGCTCGGTGGGCACACCGCCAGGGGCAGTGGCACGGCTGTGGCTGGGAACGGGGGAACAGCTGACGGTTAACGCCCGATGTGACTGCCACAGGGGCACTGTATCACTGCAGAGGCTGCCTGGTTTGCCTCAGTGGTGCACAAGAAGAAAGGTTTATTACTTTAAGAACTATTTTTATAGCATGAATATATACATAAATCTTACCACTCCAAACTAGAGTTTTGATTCTTTTTTTTGGCCTTTCAGCCTTTACAGCTTTAGAGGGTTCTCAGGCTTGCCCTCCTCACTTATGGTGTGGGAAGAGGTAGGCAGTAGTGGAAGCCCATCACTGTTTTGGTCCCCTTTGTGCCGCTCAAATACAGCGTACCACAATTCCAGAAAAAGAGACTGAAGAACAAGGGGAGGGGGCGCAAACATTCACACCCTTATGACTGTACAGCTCACAGTTACACACAGTTACAGGAAGCAGCTTCCCCTTTCCAAACATGTTCTTGAGACTCCCAGTTCCCCCATGACACACACTGACCAAGACTGATCGATGTCCCACAGCTCTGGATGCTGCTACTGCAGCATTACCTCTGATCTGAGGCACGGGATGATGTCAGGAACACAGCAACACCTTAGGGCAGTCACCGCTGGAGCCCCGATACCCTGGGTGCTCAGTACTGACGGAACTGCATCTTTGGCAGGCTCCCTACAAGCCGTCACAGGCTGATGTGCCCGACTACTGGGTCAATCCTACCTACTTTATTGTTAGTTTCTAGCTGTGATACCACTACTGTGATTAGGTAAACCGGCAATCTTTAGTCCCATTTTTAGTAATCAGAGTTGAGTATTAAAGGCTCAGAGTTAAGTGTTCAACAGCTGTGAACTTTGCAGGAAAAAGCCACATCCCGGTGCTAAGGAGTGGAGCCTTTTGGTTCTCCACCACGGGCTGGAGTTACGCCCTGTGGGACCAGTACTGCTGAGCTGTATTTGAGCTGCTGGGTCTAGTTACGAAGAAGAAAGTTCCAGATGCATTTAAACAAAGTACGCAAGTCACTGAATGCACTGATATGGGGATAAAAAGTAGATGAACTGACATGAAGACACTCCTAGGAATGGCTCACACCTTCCTCTCTTCAATCATCTCTGAACTAAGCTTTCTGAATTGCCTGGATATTTAAAAGACAAAACATAATTAAGGTGGTTATTGCACTGTTGAATGTTTAAATCTTGTTCTCTGGTTCTAGCGAAATGAGAGATCAGTAATTTCTTACTCTTACTGCAATCACGCAGTAGCAATGCGGTTATACTCTTCCAAGGTCCCGACAGTTCTGCAGAACTATTGCATAAACACAGCGGAACAGTGCAGGCTCTTGTTCTGCAAACGACTGAAGTACTCTGTGTCTTCAGTAGCTCAAACACTCTGCTCATGAAGAGACATTACACAACTAATATTCAAAAACTTTTCCTGAAAACCAGCAGATCTAGCTCTGTTGTTCAGTAGCCTCCTGGCACTCCACAGAACTGTTTTCATAAATAATTAAGGATGATCCACAGCCATCTCCCTAAGAGAAGTTAATGCTGACCTGTTTTGACTGCTTACAAATTCCTGCCAGGAAAATTCTTACACTTCTTGCTGCTTTTGGCTTAAGACGTATAAACCTTCCTTTAACTTCTTCAATGCTGTTAAGCAACAAGTCTAGAGAGATAAAGGGAGGAGAAGCAGGGCAAGCAAATCTTAAATGCTTTTCATTGCTGCACGTTTGACATCTGGAGAAGGCAAGAATTCAGGATGCAAATGAGCCTGAGAGCACATTCCCAAACTGAGTATTTCCACCGCAACAAATACTACTAAGGCATTTGCTCAAACTTCACACATCATCTCCAGAACTTTTTTTTCTTAGCGCTGGGTTGTTGAGATAACCCACCGCTACCCTGGCCCTCCAAAGCACCCTGAGGATGAAGATCAAAGATTCCTCCATTTTCCTCCTATATATACAGGAAGACAACATTCCGTCACGAAGCAGCAAAGACAAGTGTCCTTTTACCTCCTAATCTCATGTGCTGGCATGCAGGAAAGTCTCTCACTTCTCTTCAAACAGACTGGAATTCATACTGGGAAAAGAGTTCTGGAAAAGCAAATCTAGTTTTCAACAGTTTTGTGCAACACCTGTAATCTATACAATATAAAGCTCTATCGGTATCACATTGGTACAGGCTTATATAAAGCATTTCTGATTTTACATTCTGATCCAGCAAATGAAACCATAGGATACCTCAGTACAAGGAAGCAAGAGTCGTGTTTACTGCAGAAACTAGAACTGCAGCAGCCAAGTCTTGGCTGCATTCCCCATGTACTCCTGTGGCACAGGTACTGTCTTCTCTCCCCTGCTTTTATCTATCCTTTATTTGGTGCTTTAACCTCTCTTCAGCTCAGTGAGCAACAGGAAGCTTCTCCACTGTTATCTCTGAAGTTATGCCTATGTAAGAATTTTAAAACTGCCTTAAACTGAGCACAAAAATGCCTTGTCATTATGAAACTTGCACAAAACCAAGATTTCTTCCCTTAAAACAAAGAAAGGATAAGGTATTCAAGCATTTCTGAGTTCTGCGCATCTCAAAGATGCATTTACATCTATTTTTCATAATAAACTAATCAGATCTCTAGTCCAGAGAAAGGCACATGAAATGGATTAAACCAGGGGCACCGTAAGTATCCATTCTTCTAAATGTCAAATGCAATATACTGTGTATTTTAACATGAGAACTAGGAAAGCATCACCAAAAAAATCCTCCACCTGCAATACTCAAACGTACCAAAGTCCTGATTTTAGACAAAAACTGCTGCAGGAGCCTGTGAAAAAACAGACAGGTACTTGAAGTTTTAATTTCTGAATTACACTGACAATAGGTGATTAAGATAACTTTACATGACTTTATTTAACAAAACCATATATTTACAGTTGAAAAAAGTTCCAGTTGGATACACATATCTAAACAAAACAAACTTGGTAACTACATAAAACCAATTTAAACAATGTACAAGGGATGTAGCAAGTTCTCTACATGTCATTCTAGTTTTTAAAACATTAAAAAATAAGCTGTTACAATGTACCTTTTTATTTCAAAATGAAATTCTTAACTAAATGAAATAACATAAATGATAGATTGCTGATTGAAGTTGCAAAACGGCTTTATTATAAAGTGCAGGTCGTACAGAATTCCAAACCTGGTTAAGTTTTCTGGTTTCTCTAATCTGCCGCGTGTACAGTGGTAGTTGCAGGCTTCTGATGTATTGCAGCATTTTTATTTTTCCTTAAATCCATGAAGAAAAAACAAAGTTTGCTTGATGGGGACACGTGACCAATGAAAGAAAATCTCATGCATCTTGTTACAGATACTCTCGAGCACCTGAACAGTAAAATTGTCAAGATTTTTAATGCAATCCCTGAATTTGTTACAGAAATCTTCCTTAATAGCTAATTAAAAGATTTGGTATGCTGCAAGAAACTTAAAAAGCTCAGTGGCAAGTAATGCTATGCCCTTGCTACTCACCTCTGTTTTTATCAAAATTCAAGCGTTACCGTCAAATCAAGTTACTGAGAAGTTGAGACAATTGCATCTTTAGGCAGGTGATATTTTTTTTTTTCCAAATGTATCTTGTTTGAAAACGAACTGTGCAAAGCTCCTTATTGCATTGCTTTTCTTCATTAAAGAACACACCTTATATACACAAAGAAATTATTTAGAAAATATATACATCTTCTAAGAACAGAAAGATCAAATCACAGAACAAAATAGTTACATTTGCAAGTAACAAACAGTGCACAAGTCTTGCAGCAGGCCTTTTTCCCCACAACTATGCCCGTTTTCACTGTTACATTCAACATCTTACTGAGATGAGAAAAAGGAGGGCAGGCTGTCAATGGCTGCAGAAGTACCTAGCAGCTAAAGAACGCATTTTAACCAGACGGATGAGCCACACTCGTAGACTTGCTTTGAAAGGAAATACAAATCTAGTTGCAATGAAGACTTAAATCAAAGCCAGTTACAGTACCACCTAAAAATGTATACTGAGGAAAAAGTTGTCTCTGTGTTTAATAAACCCTTTAAAAGCATAGTGCAAATGTTTCAGATGGTAGGCCTCTCATATTCTTCATGGAAAGGCATATTTGTTGTAGTAATAGAAAAAGCAATATTAAAAAACACTTACTGACCTTCCAGCTTTCTATTGCACTTCAAAGCAATGTAGCATACAAGTACCGATCACTGAAGGACCAAAGCTGTACAAATTCTGGGAGAATTAACATGCGTTTCATATCAACATCTTGATGTCTATTCTCAGTAAGTGATGACCTAGAAGGAGTCTTACGGAGGAATTAAGATGGCCAACAAAGACCCACATCCATTACGCCAGGTACACAACGTGGACAGGAAAAGAGGCCAATGAGGTATCAGACTTGTGAGCTGCGTTTGCATTACACGCCTTCCAAAGTGATTACGAGTCCTCACTTACCAGAGAATCCTCCTCTCGCTCTTTTTAATATTACAATCAAACTATCCCTTGCAGAAACAATGCTTGTATGATAAAGGACAGTATTTTGATTATGTCCCAGTCCTTTACATTATATGTTGAGCAGTGTGCAACTATTATTCTCATTTTTTTATTCAGACAATGCCAGCATAAGACAGACTGAACAGCATTGGGAAACCACTGCCCATACAGCTAGAGGATTTAGTAATGCCTGTTTACAGTTAACACAAATATTGCTTCAGTTAGTTTCCCTTTTCAGTGATCGTCATTATTTATAAAATAGATTTGATACTACGCACTACGCAATAAACACTCTTGTAAATCAGAGGCACTCATGATTTACAGCTCAACATTCATCTGAATGCAAAGAGCATCTAAGCTGTGTAACAGAATTATGCACGCGCAGTTTGCTATCGCTGTAACTTGCTCCCATGTATTAGAGGCTGGATATAATGCTAGGAAATGACAGCTTGTACTTACCCTGACAGTATTCGTCTGGCACATTCCCCAGTAAACTTCTTTCACTTGTCACTATATACAGACCAGCTTTCCCACTGCAGCAGCAGCAGCTTCAGGAGATCCCACAGAAACTCCTCTTTTCAGCAGCAACACTGGCTTAATGTAACTTGTCCCCTAGACCCTTCCTCCTCACTTTTGCCAGTGAGCAGAGCTGGGTTTGAAGTAACTATAAAAATTGCTTTTAACCACTTCTCAATTTATCTGCTCAGCCCACAGTTTCATCAGTGTGACTGGAGGGGCAGCACAGGAGTAAGTAGCTGGTAGGCAGAACACCCCAGAAGGGCACTGCCCCACAAGAGGGAGACGTGCAAACACACACTGAGTAGTACGTGACCCTGTGGTGAAACAGAGGAAAGGGAGTATGACTGGGAAATGATGCCAGCTGAATACTAGAAACCTCCTGGGTGAGTCTGGAATCTAGTCTGATTAATGGAACTTCTTCCATCTGCATTCAGATGCGAAACATATTTCCAAGGCATCTTGAAGAATAACTGGGTTCGCGCTGCTAGCATGACTTCTCATCCAAGTTTACTTTCTACTTAACCTTTTCTTATTAAAGAACGGAATGTAGTTCTATGTCTACATGATTTCTTTGGTAAATGGGACCCACAGCCTACACAACAAGAAGCATTTCTAAAGAAATGGTCCTTACATCTTTTAACTATAAATTCCAGCACCAGTTATTTAAAATCCAGATCCAATTACTGTTACGGGTATGGAAAATACACCCCGCCTCAGAATGAAACTGGGGAATAGCTTTCAAAGCAACTGACATTGCTGAATGCCCAGTCTTTTAAAACATCAAAGGGAAAAAAAAATTCTTAAAAAAAAACCTTAATATTGTTTAGTTTCACTGCCCTCATCAGAAGCACAGAATGTGTAACGCTGTCCACAGCAAATGCTCGTTCCACTATAAGTGTAAGGCGAAGCCTAGGTTTCATTTATAAGGGTCTTAACCCCTATTTCCTTCCTTCCTTTTTTCCCGCCTCCCTCCTCTTTTTTCCTCTCCCCCTTTAAGACTATCCTACTACGAAACAAAACTTTGAAGTAACACTTTCATTTGCAGGTTCATACATGTCAAACAGCCCCAAATACTTTTGCCGCTTTAGCTCTTTCCCCATGAGTCACTGTAGGCAACCATCACTTTAACGTTTGAGTGAAGGACTTCCTTTTTCCATTTCCCGGTTATCCTTCTGCAGAGCAGCCAGTATCTAGACATTTCAAGGAATGAGAGAGAAAAAAGTATTAGATTAACAGTAACTCAATAAATCACTGTCTGAAGAGTTTCCAATTTAATTGTCTCTGAGTAATACTATTTTAACTATTAAATGTAATTAAATTTAGAGAACCTCTCCACTGATAGAGACCTCTCCCGTATGTTCGTTCTTGTACCGTGGTAGATACAAATGGATTTTAACAAAGGTTTAAACTCAGTCTCCTCCCAACACACACCTTCAAAGCCCGGACATAAGATTCTTATCCAGATTACACAAGTCTAGCACTATTAAAGGAGACTGCTAGAGGGGTAGTTATAATTCTCAAGATAAATCGACTGTCTCAAAACACAGCAAGTGAGCAGCCAGAGGAGTATGACATTATTTAGGAGTTCAGGCCAGAGTTACCTTGGTGCTGACTGGTGCTCGTTCAGAGCACGTCACTGTCTCCGGGTCTGCTTACATCTGTTTCTGAAGCAAGAAGTCCGCATTTGCATTCACACTGAAAATTTGTATTTCCTAATATCCGATACATAACTCTGGTTTGTTAGCCCTCGTGCAGGGGGCACAGTAACAGCCAGTTTCTCATGCTGCACAGCATGCTCCATGCCCTATAGTTACTCTCTGCTGAAGAAGTCCAGCAGCACCCCTAAGAATCACTGTGGAACTGAATGTACCGAGGGACACCTAACCTCAAAGCATTGCAGTCGCGAGTACGCGACCTTCTCTTCTCTCCCTGGCTGGCTTCAGACATACCCCTGCAGCATCAGAATTAACAGGAGGTGGGGCTCAACCACTCACAGGGCAATCACTCAACACCACCTATGCTTCAGTGCAAAAGCACCCATAGCTGCTGTGACAAAGGAGTTCAGCACGGGTCTGAACAGGGCCACAGCTGGCTGGCTGTTCAGCACTTTCTAGAACTGGAAAGATTTCAGTGAGGTCCTCTTCACAGAGAGTCAGGGTAAATCAACAGCTACTCAGTCAAACGGGCTTATGAGCATTTTAAGTGCCATAGTAACAATGTCCTTGGTGGAGAAAAATTAACCTTTTTAAGGAACCAGAGAATGACACCAAAATACTGACCCAGAAAAGCACAGACATTAAGCCAACTAACACAGCTCAGATTCTTTAGTTATTTGGAAAACTTTGTGGAGCTACGATTTGAAACGTACACATCACAGATAGGCTAAGCCAACAGTGTAGCCTGTTCTACCATCGCCATTTCTTCGCTGTTGATGAGGAAGCACTGGGTGTAATGACAGCCACTCACATTTCAGGCTACGGCTGTACTGACACAGGGCTCTGGAGTTCTCTGTAGGTAATTCCAGAAGAAAAACAGAGCTCGCAGGTTTCCTACTGATCACCAGAGTCCTTGTTACCAGAAGTGCCGTGCCTGTGATTTACCAGGACTCCTTTCAGTCTTTAGTTTCCTGATCACATGGTCAGTGATCGAAGGAAAATGGAGCGAGATACAAAACACACACCAACACGTCTGATGAGGGAACCAGGACCATGGGATCCGGATTCATAAGCTGTCCATAAGATTTTAGATGAGATCCTACATACATCACTGCACCAGAAAGTGACCCACAGGATACCAGGACCATAACTACCATGGTACAAGCAAGATGAAAGGTTCCGTAAGTGGGTGTTTTTTCTGAGTGCCAAATACACCTCCTGCTGAGATATGCAGCTGAATTTGACCAAACATACTCCTACAAAGTAGTAGTACCTCAAGCTCCACTGCTTGCTTATGCAGTGCAGTTATTGTAACCAAACGAGATGATACTAGAGATGGGAACACAAAACCCACTTTTCTAAGCATCTTTTCTCTCCACATCTTCTGGGAACTAGCGCCCCTGGTCAGCCAGTCCACCTAGAGTTTATCTTAAAGGTAGCACATCCACCACAGCGGACATTCATTTTGCTATGTTGAAAAGGTATTTCCCTACAGCAAACCATCTAACTCCTACAAAAACAACAGTCAGAAATAATTACCCAGCTAGGGAGCATCCCGACTGCAGCCAGACTTCTCAAGCTGCCACAGCCCCAGCACTGCTGAGTCCACCTGTGCAACCAAGTCACACACTACCAAAAGCCTGTCTGCCCTAGAACTGCAAAGTTCAGGTTTCTGAGTCCAAACTCATCCTGGTGAACTTTAAAAACCTGAACAGAGGTAAGAGCTCATCACAGCTAGCATCTTAGTAACAGAAAACATAATCCCACACAATTTTTGTTGCTAATGTTTCTAGGCTGGTTGCAACAGTGGTACCACAGCAACTGAGGAGTACATGATGTGAGCAAACTCGTAGCCCCTACTCACTTCTGGCTTGGAAAAGGATGGCATGCTAGAGAGCGAAGAGGCTTTCCTGATGGAAACTTACTCAGCAATGGAATTACCTGGTGAAGAAAGTCAGTTGGTGCAGAAGTCAAGACAGGTAAGAGGTCAGCCAACACCAACCCTGCAGTGTGCTGTGTTTTGTCTGCACCACAGTTCAACAGCATTTTTTTCTTCAGTTTGCCACAAGTGAAAACAATTGGAAGTTCCAGCATGGTCAGAATGAAGCTGATGAAGAGACTGAGGAAGACTGCTTGGGCTAGGTTACTTTGAAGTCTTCCTCCTGTTGCAATAACCATCACTAAACCTTCATAGGTGTCAAAGACTGAAAACCACTGGCTAAGCAAGCCTCTTACTTGGGTTGCTTGGCAGAACAGGACCACTATCTCCTCTTCTCTGCAAAGGAAGCAGCAGTAGGCTGAGAACTGGTTTGGTACTTGATCCTCATCCACACAAGACATGTTCATAGAAAGTGAACCATCTGAACAAGGAACAAGACTGGGAGACTACTTGTAGAGACATCGTTGGCTGAAAAATGTTCGTAAGGGTAGAAACAAAGCTGGATCTGTACTAGCAACTCATGACCAAGACCAGAAGGTAAATGCAAAATAAGCAGCGATGCAAGCCGCGTCAGGGAGGAAATGCTGGCAGCGTGCTGCTCCCAGCCAGGCAGCACAGGTTGTGTTCCCCCCTATGCACAAGATCAGGCTCAGAAGGCTACAATCTAATCCTACTGCACAGGTTAGAAATTCTCATCTCAAACAGCAAGCTGGCAGTGTCCCCCATCTACAGACCGACTGTTACTCCAGGAAAGAACCATAAACTCCCATAACCACTATGTTTAACTACATCTTTCAGTTTCACTGAAAAAAAGAATGGCTAAACAGGGCAGAGCTCTAATACGGCATATTTCATGAAGCAAGCTGTATTACTGCTTTGAAGGAAACAAAAAAATGGAGCTTACACTCCAAGTGCTATGGAGTACATTTGACCTAACTCTCCAGCATGATGGCTGTTACAGCCACTTAATTTCCACATTCAGATGACACTTCCATCTTTTTTCCTTAAGCTGGAATTTAGTTGGAATCAGTGATGAGACTACAATTTTTTAAGTAAAGGCTTCAGTGCTAAATTCCAATGAAGATGTCAAGAGATGTAGTCACTTCTTTACAGCCCCAAATTAGGCAAGCTAGGTCCTCAAGGATACTAAGATAATGACTGTATGATTCTGTGTCCTGACAAATTGTCTTCTCCTGAAGAGTGAACCTCTGCTTTTAAATATCAAGTTGGAATGCCACTAGCAGCCTTCGTAATTAATAAGTTTAAAAAGTCATATGATACTTTACTTCATCAACTCCACCCAACATTTCAATTTTGAATGTTGGCTGAGCTTGCCCATCCCAAAGGAGAAAAAGCTCAGGGAATGCACTCACCTCAATGTAAATCAGAAGCATGGAGTGAGCTACGTAGCCCTACCTACCTGTAAATCAAACACTAGTTCTGCTAAAACATTCTTCCAGACCTTGCCAAACCCCATTTTCATGAGTACAGTACAATCATCTGTTATGAAAGATCAACATCCTCTTTTACCTGAGCCCACTTTTTGTTTCTACTTTGCATCTGAATGGCAGCAATAGATGTGAAGAATTCTTCTGAAGGCAAGTCCTCTGGTAGCTTTGTTAAAAACTGGGCTATATGAATGAAGTCCATTTTGGTCAAAATATCTTCAAAAAGTTTTAATATTCCCAGGGCTGTACGGAATAAGAACTCTTCTCCATCACGGCAGAACACATCCCAGACACGACATGCCAAGTCTAGTGGCAAAGATTTGCTGTACAATGTGAATATCCTGAAAAACAGAATAAAATATTCAGAGTTACTGCACAAGAAAAATGTCATGGATACTTACAGAAGTATACAGACTGAATATTAAAGTTTGAGCTTCTCAAATATTTGCATCTGAATACGTTTTTATTTCGAAAGTACTTCTATTAGTTGCTGCACAGCAATATATGAAACAACATAAAACTGTACAACAGTTAAGGGATCTTGCTATCAGGCTGGGTCTCCAAGTTCTATTTTCTCAGATCACACCAAAAGAAACAATATACATGGTTTTATGATGGACATGCACTGGCCACAGGTACAATCACAGGCGTATTTAATCATTACTTCAGAGTTGAGGATTGATGCTGTTTTCGCTGTGAGAACACAAAAAGCTGAACCTTAAGACATACTGCAAAGGGAATTTTGTGGATCAGATGAAGGAGATGTGTAAAATTAACTCTGTGTTCCAGGCTTGATGGACTGGTACAGTAATAACAGCATGAGTTTTGGAGGGAAGATCAGTTTAAACTCTAGTGAGTTGAGAGAAACACACAAGATGTCCAAAAAGAATGCACAGATAGCTGTGATAAGATGGTGGCTCGGCATGCTTGAATGGATGTGATCCCCAAAGAGTAACAGCAACAGCAGAAGCAAGAACCTCTTCCCAGTTACTAAAACTGCATCTTTATTAACTGCCAAGAGAACATTTTTTCCTTCACCAAAATGCTGGCAGCCAGGAATGAGAAGATGCTCCCTACTCCCTCCTCTACCCAACACTTCGCTACAAAGCAGAGCAGTTCTCATTGCCACTAACAAGGTCATAACAGCAAGTGAAGAGAATTAAATTTCCTTGAATCACATTATAGTGTGTAAGCAAAGAGAGTTACAGCGATTTTTTCCTTCAGAATTTAGAGAGAGAACATTTCTCCACAGATGCACTGCATAAAGCATTTCTGTAAAACTGCAAATAATTCTTTCTCCGGCAGAGGTCAGCAGAGCCTCAAATTTAAATAAAACCTGTCCACATCTTTTAACACAGTTTCTTTTCAAGTATGCTGAATCGAACAGTCATTCTCTTGTGTTTTAAGACTCCTCCCTATCCTCTCCACTTTTTTATCTAGGAAATTACGGTTTACATTAAAAATACAATGCAACAGATACATATACACACATTTATATAGGTACAGAATATGAATGAATCTATTTTCACAGCATATTCTAATAATCAAAGGTTTTCTGCAGTATCTACTTTTTGCTATGCAAGATTATTTGAATGCTGTGTCATCAAGTATCCTGCTTCTCTATGAATCAGTGCACTTTAGGAAAATGGGAAGGTATATTCATTTTACAAGCATCAAGATGAGACTAAACCATTTGCACAAATTCAAGTGACAAGTAAACTGCAGGTTTAGGATCCTTAGGATTTCACTGTTCTTCTATTTTTACATCTCATTGTGATGGTTTCGTAACAAGTAGAGTTCATTTAAATTCTGTTCTCCAAAAAGCGAATTAGAAATATAAAAATAAGCATGTAAGAGGCACAGTCTAGGGTGACAAAACCCCACTACTGTTCATATATGTATTTACATACATACGTGAATGTGTACGCATAGCATGACACAAGCCCCCTCTCTGGGTTACTGGCTGATCATGCGTTGCGGATTTTTATGCTCTTTCAACATTCTTGTACAGTCACATGCCATATAACAATGTCTTGCTACAGAATACTTACACAGAAGAATTATGGCTTTTTGTCCATACACACATGCACAGGAAACAGTAACAGCTTTTCCATTTAAAAAGAGCGGTGTAATAGGAAGCAATTCAGCTGAGTCCTTTCCTGGTCACCAGCAGGCAAACACTCAGCCAGAAACTAGTCCTGGTTAAAGAGAAGTAACTGTCTATTCTTGTCATCTGTTTTTATTCACAAAAGCTGTTATTCTGTCATGATTCAGACTTAACCTGCATAACCCATGTGTATGAAATCTGCAACTATGAAGAAAATTAACTGTCAGAAGAAACAGTCAGAACTATTTATTATAATACTACTTCTTGCAGGAAAAGATTTACTTGCATCAAAAAAGCTGTCACATCAAATAAGGTATTTGACATTGATCTCTTCAGAATTTGTAAGAAAGAGCAATTTGCAGGAAATTTGCAAGGCAATTAACTTTCATTAATACTAGCATGGAATTAAAATGCTCCAAGAACAGAGACTGGGCCCTCTAGAATAAGCAATGAAACAACAGTAGGAATCATTACTGCTAAGAATGCAGACAGCATTTGCTCCCTTCAAACAGTTCCTACTGAAAGACATTTTTTATTAGACACCTGAGCTACTGGTCTGAAACCAGCTGAAATTTATTATAGTAATAAAGCAGCTGCTACACTAAAGGGATTACAGCAGCAGCTCTCGGCAGCACTAGCACACTGCTTGCCCATGATCTGCTCTCGCTGTACCAGAGGACAATTGCTGCCTGCAGCTCTTCCAACTCACTGGAAGTCCCAGGTGCAGGCAACACAGCTGACTAGCACAGAGGTGGCCAGCATCAGAGTACCGTGAAAGCAGGCTGCCGGCTGCTATCTGTTTGGAAGCAGGACGAACTGAAGTACCAGATGCATCTTCTCCTCCCAGCCCCGCTTACGACAAAACCGTACTTCGAGGCAGACACATGAAATCCTGGCTGGTTTGCTACTCACAGGGAAAGCACACGACCATAACGTTATCAAGAAAGCAATGTAGTATTACCATGATAATCATAGGCTCTGTGTTTTCTTTCTTTCCTTCTTTTTTTTTTCCTCTTTTCTTTATTTTTTAATTACAAAGTCTTCATAAATATCATTAGCAACAGCACTGAAGACAGGTATGCCACATTTTGGATTGACAACTCATGCACAACAACACTGATGCAAATCAGATCTTCCATATTCTTGCACTACACGTTCTTTTCCCATGTCTAACAGCACAAAAACATTTCTGCAACTTCTGAGTTCAGCTGCAGAAACCCATGACCTAATTCAGCTTTTAAATTTGTTCTTGGATTCTCCCTCCTTCATCCTGGTACTAATGTTTAGTTGTTACATTTTGAATCAATTTCAACTACATGCGCTTTGAGACAAAGATTGCATCTTTCTAAGTGTTCATGCATTACTCTGTTGCACAGTGGTATCTCTGTTCTCATTAGCACCTTCAGAGTTATTGCAATAAGCTTGTTGGTAACAGTTTATTTAGTACAATTTACAAATCATGACATTTAAAAAAAAATTAGAAGCTTCTACTTAGTTTCTTATAAGGGAAAGAAAAAGTATTATGTATTACACAATACTGACTGCAAGCAAGCAACTTCTGATCACTCAGCAAATCTGACTGCATTCTGACGCGTACCAACGTAACACAAACACCATGCGAGTTCCTGAGCGATTTCCAACCAGTCAGAAGCACCCAAAAAGCCCTGCGCTCTCGCCTAGGAGTACAACAAGGCAATGCAGTGTTTCACCTGATTCCACCGTAACTTGCAGTGACATAAGGATGACCACACTGTAAATTGGGCTGAAGACTGTGATCTTATTGAGTCCAGTAACAACCCCAATTCAAAAAATCAGGATGTCACAAGAAACCTCTGGACAGAATTACAGCCTGTTTTTTCTTTGAAAAGGAAGCATGCATTTAAAGCGTGATCTTGAGCTTCATGTTTTAGGGCAGTGGAGAGTTACTGGCATGATATGGACTATGTTTTTCTTAATGTAATGGATAGCAAGCTTATAAATACTTGACTGGAAGTGCCCACTACAAACGTCCACACAAAGTAGCTTGGACCTTTATCATAACAGGCAAATGGCGTCAATATAAAGTCAGTGTTCAGAGAACAATCACCGTCAATGCACCACAGAACCACTGATCCACCCATCCGTACAAACAAAGCCCCTGGCTGTAATTATTGCCAAAATCATTTTTCCGAGTAGGGATACAGAGGTGTTTGTACAGCAGCAGCAGCCATAAACAGACGGCGTGTGTCCTTTGCAAATCCACATTCTGCTCTGCTCACAAGAGCCTGTGGTACATCAGCTGACAGCCGAGAGGCCAAAACTGGGCTATTCAGGCACACGATCTCCCACCTATTTTCTGTGAATTTGACTGTACGTTGCTCTTCACACCCCTCTCGCACTCGATTCCCTTTGTATTCCTCAAAAACAGTAAAAACCTGTCTAGCTTTTGAATTCTTACCATGAGATTTATCAGTTGAAGTTTGGGCTTGAAGCACATGGGTCCTTTTAAAAAGACATGCCTTACTTCTGGCAGATATCCACTCATAATCATGCCACCATACCTTTTAATTAAACTTTTAAGTCCTTGGCGCTTTGCCATCAGAGAAGGCAGTGGTGGAACTGAACTGTCAAGGGGGTTCCCCTCCCTAAATCCTCTACCAGCCCCAAGAAAACCCCAGGCGGCATCACACCACCTCCGTAGCAGGGCACATCTATATGCACAGCGTTTCTTTTTCTTGGAAGGTATCCCTTCAACAAATGATTTCAGCACACCGATTCTACTGCTGTTCCCTGCGGCACTGGTTACAGGAAGCAGCACAAAGGAGACTGGTTGATTCCACCGTAACTGTGGCAGGAGCAGGAGGGTTTCCCAGCAACTGGTCCACGCAGCGCTGGCTACTGAGCCGAGAGTTACGGCACAAATGCCTGCGCAGTCACCATGCCAGCCACCGGAACAGCAGCAGGCATCCCTCTGGAGCACAGAACAAACAAACATTTAAATAAAAGTAATGTTGTTAGAACAAGGCTGTTTCATAGAGATTTCTACCTACAGCCAAAAGGTCTGTCTATTCAGAGCCATGCCGTACCATATTCTTCCCTGACTTTAAACACACTGAAACCACATTCTTATCTTTCCGGAAACAGCTCTTTTTTAACGGAGCAGTTTTTGTACTACACCAAATGGACTGTCTGCCATCAGCCACAGGCAACTTTACAAATAACATTTTCCAAAGTCCTTAGTTAAATTGTTGCTCACTTGCGAGAACACAGGTCCGCCTGACTTTCCCTTACATCTTTTCTGTATTACTTCCAGGAAGTAATGGAAGGACAGCACATATAAAGTCCAATTTGCTAAGTTTCCAGTGGCCATTTAAAAAAACAAAACCAAAAAAGATTTTAAATCTGCTTCCTATCAAAGTATTTTAAAGTAGAAAGTATATATATATGTATGCACACACACATGTATACATATATTTATATACACATACACACACATTTAAGTATTATACCTAAATCTTACACAGTTAAATACCAGGTCCACTGTCTAAGAAAATTAAACACAGAGCGGGACAAGCTGTCTAGCTCAAGACAAGAGTGAAAGAAGTTTAATACAGGATTGGGCAGGATTGCCTCAACTAGTCCACATTCCTGTGCAAGATCATAGTGTTGTGGCTCTCTGCGGATGGGGAGGAACACAGTAAATCGCCCTTGGAATAAACTGCTTTAATATGGATGCAGGTAGCCAACAGGAAATACTAAGGGTTGTCAGTCCATTGTACAAAGGCCTTGAGAAGCACCAGCCATAAGCACTCCTGACAAAAGTTTCTTTCAAGTGCTCTTAACAATACCCACACAAGGAACAAAAGGGGTTTTCGATGTGCCCCACACACTCAGACTTCAACACTTCAGCTCTTTGCTCCTAAGTCAGTCATTTTTTTCTTTTTTTTATTTAACATATAAATGTGCTAAGAGAGAACAACTAATCACGTAAACGTTTACTCAAAAAAACACAATAAAGACTAGTCTATAAAAGCAAAATTGCTGAGGGGAATGTAAACCTTCAACCTTTTGTCAAAACCGTCTTTTTCTAAATCTCCAGTTTCTGGTGTTGTTCCTCAAGATTTCTCCTTTACAACGTAAAGCTCAAAGCTAGACAACAGAGTGATATTAACACACTTGTACCATGAAGACACTCGGTTTTAGTCTCTCCTACATAAAAAAAATCACCTTATTTATGACAGCATCATATTAAACTAGTAATACATTAAAAAGATGATAACCTGGTGATTTTAGTGTTGTCTATCCGTTTCTTCTCCAGCACATTTAGTCTTCCTATTCTGATTTTTTCCACAACATTGTCTGAGGCAATGTAATTTCAACACCTTTCCTCTTATCATTGAGCATACCAGTCCCTGCCCTCTTTCTTCCCTTCTATCCTATCCCACAATTTTTTCTCGCATCTTCCTGCTCTGTGCATAGATCTAGTTCAGCTTTAAATTCTCAGCCTTCAGACACAAAAATCCTTCCAAAGGTATTTCTCCCACCAAATGTTCGGAGAAATGAGCCTATCCATTACAGATCTCCTCATTCCTCTACTCCTGTTGCATTAAAATTTAATCCCAGTGTAAAAGCCAAGTCAAACAAAGCCCATGTTATGCTATCCTCTGTGCAAGAGGCATGTGAACATGAAGGAAACTCAAGCAAAGACAGCAGGAAGCCTGCATGGATGAACAAGAACCTCCTGACACAACTCCAATATAAAAAGGAAGCATACAAGAGGCTGAAGAAGGGGGAGATGGCCCTGGAGAAATAGAGAGACATTGTCTAAGTATGCAAGGGAGGGACTAGGAAAGTCAAAGCCCATCTGGAGCTGAATCTGGCAATGGATATTAAGTACAATGAGAAGGGCTTTCCACAGGCACATCAGCAGGAAGACAGACTCAAGAAAACACAAGCCTGTTGCTGAACAGGGCAGGGAACCTAGTGACAAAGTACATGCAGAATGCTGTAGTACTCACTACCTTCTTCATCTCGGCCTTTACTAAGAAGACCTGCCTTCAGGAATCCCAGATCCTCCAAACCAGCAGGAAAGCCTAATGCAAGGAAGCCCTACCCTAGGTGGAAGAAGATCACGCTAGGGAACACTTAAACAAATTGGGCATATACAAGTGTATGGGACCTGGTGAGATACACACGCGAGTGCTGAAAAAACTAACTGGTGTCTTTGTGACACCACTCTCAATTGTCTTTGAAAGGTCCCAGGGATCAGGGGAGGTTGCCGAGGGCTTGAAGAAAACAAATGTCACTCCTATCTTCAGGAAATAGGATCCAGGAACCACAGGCTGGTCAGCAGCCTCTATCCCTGGGAAAGTAAGGGAAGAAAAATTCCTAGAGATCATTTCAAAACATAGGATGGGCAAAAAGGTGATTGGGAGAAGTCAGAATGGATTTATGAAAGCAGAATCATGCCTGACCAACCTGATAGCCTTCCAACCTGACAGCCTTCCACGAGACGACTGGCTTGGTGGATGAGGGGAGAGCAATGGATGTTGTTTATCTTGATGTCAGCAAGGTTTTTTACACTGCAGCCCATCAAATCCTTGCTGATGAACTGATGAAGTATGGACTAGATAAATGGACAGCGAGGTGGACTGAAAACTGGGTGGAACTGTCAAGCTCAGAAGGTTGTCGTTACTGGCATGAAGCACACCTTCAAGGCAATCCACTGGCAAAGGAGTACTCCAGGGTTTGGAGTTTAAATCACACTTTTAAATGTCTTCATTAAGGACCTGGACGATGGGTCAAGACTGTACCATCAAGTCTGCAGGTGATACTGGGAGGAGTGGTCCATACACCACTCTGTAGGGACCTTGAGACGCTGGAGAAACGCACCGATATGAGTCTCATGAAGCGCAACAAAGGGAAATGCCAAGTCCTGCACCTGGTGAGGAAATAAGCCCAGGCACCAATACCTGTGGGAAGCCAACAGGCTGCAAAGCAGCTTTGCAGAAAAGGACACAGAGGTCCCGGTGAAGTTGAATGGAAGCCAGCAACATGCCTTTGCAGTGAAGAATGTCCACAAACTCCTGGGCTACATTAGGAACAGCACTGCCAGCAGGCCAAGGCAGGCCATCCCTCCTCTCTACTCGGCACTGCCAAGGCAGCTCTGGGCTTCCCAGTACAAGACAGACACAGATATACAGGAGCAAGTCCAGCTTGCCACAAATACAATTAAAAGCTTGGAGCATCTGATACACAGGGAGATGCTGAGCAAGCTGGAACTGCTTAGGCAGGAGAAGAGATGGCTCGGACCTACATGTGTAAAAATACTTGATAAAAGGGCACAAAGAAGACAGAGCCAGACTCTTCTCAGCTGTGTCCAGTGAAAGGACAAGACCCAATAGGCACAAATGGAAATACACGAAATTCCATTTAAACCTAAAGAAATAAAAAACTTTTTTGCTGTGCGTGTGGCTGAACACTGGAACACGTTGTCTGGAGAGGCTGTAGAGTCTCCATCCTCAGAGACATTCAAAACCTGATTGGACATGCTCCTGAGCAACCTGCTCTAGCTGACCCAGCTCTGAGCAGTGGGTTTTGACGAGATGATCTCCAGAGGTCCCTTCCAAAACCCCAGAGCAACTCTATGATCCCAAGAAAACTCAATACATTTTGAATACATTCAAACTTCTTGCATTAACAGTACAAATGTTCTCCAAAATAATAACTTCTTCACCTCAGAAAAAAATGCTCTTACAACTGGGAATTCCAACTTTCACTGAAGGTATCTAGTCAGATACCTGAGAACAGGAGTTGTTGTCAACAATTTGTGTGCAAATCAATTTTTCACAATAAAATATTTTGTATCATCTTGAAATGGACAAACAAAGTCTTGCTGAGAAGAGACATTTTAGCTGCCCGGAACCCAAGCATAACAGGCACAAATGCAAATACTCAGTCTGGAGTGTCTTATACCGCACTGACATTTGGCAGGAGTGCAAGTAAGATCCTCATCTTTTTCTGTCTCTAAGGAAAAAGGTTCTAATTACATTAGAACTAAAAAGGAAGGCAGTTTCCCCAAATAAAAAGACTGTAATTGCCTGTCTGCCAAGTAGAATAGCTGCAGTAATTAAAAACATGCTAATGCCCTTTAGCTATTCAATTGGACTGTGTCAAGATCAGTTTTTAAACAACCTGTCCTGGGATCCTCTGAACAGGACCTGGGACCACCTAACATATGAGTGACACACTGCCCCCGAGTCGTAATTCATCCTGCCAAAAGCCTAGGTGTTTGCTTTTCTGTAGCTTCTAGCTCCTTGTCATACGGACAGAAACACTACGTGTTAACTACTCTTCTCCTGTTCTGTGCAAGTGGAGAAACTATAATTTTCAAATGTAAGACTAGCAATACTGTTTGGATATGCACGCCGGTACACACCTACTCATAAAGTAAAAAAACTAACACATTTTCTCAGAAGATCAATCCAAATATGCACGAAGTCTGGATAAACACTACTACACAGCTGTATTTCAAAATAAGCTTCAAACTCAACAAAAGTACAATAATATGGGTTGGGAAAATGTTAAACATCACAGAGCTATGTGGGAGAGATTTGGACTGACAAACTCCAGTACTGAACAAAAGATAAAGTCTTTATCTTAACAGCATGTTAAACCAGGTAAGAGCACTCCAGCTTCTGTCACGAATACTGACATGGAGCTATACACTAGCATGCATATTAATTATACTTTCGATGTCTTACCAATCAATAAGATAGATGTCTGGAGTTAAGTTGTTTTTTTTGAAGTGAGCAAATAACTTCGGCAGATTTTCTTCAAAGAATACCTCAAACGCGGCAAAGTAAGTCAACATCTGGGAAAATACAATGGGGAGAAAAAAGCAGTTAGCTGTATTAATAGGCTTAAATGTATTATCTGTTGTTGGATTAATGCTCTTCAAAAACAGTATCATATGAATGCCATGGTACAATAAAGAGCTAAACATTTACGTAAAGGACAGCACCTGCAAGCACATATAGTTTAAGAACCATCCTATATACTGTTCTCATACTAAACAATCTAATTATTGTTTCAGGTCTTGGCCAGCTTCCTTTGGAAATAAAAATACCAGCAGGAGAGAAGTTATTTGCTGATTTCTCAAAATAATTATGGTAACAGAATGGTGCTTTATGCTTGTGGCAGTAATTTAATATTACACTGCATAAAATCCAAGGCCCAACAGATTATAAAATGAAGTATGAAACAGAAATAATTCAATAGTCCACTGCAAGAGTGCAGTCCAGTTGGCTCCAATCATAAATCATATTCTAATACTAAAGCTTATTTTGTACCATACGTTTTAAAATTACATAATAGCATTTCTACTGCAAAGAGGAACAGACACACAGAAAAGCCAAAGATCAAGACAAGGCACCTATGCAAGAGAAACAGACTGTAACTCCCATGTGATACCGTAACTCCTGAACTGTACTCCTTTTAACACGAAGACTTTCATGTTATTTTACAATTTGAATATTCAGGTCAAATTTCATACCAGAGGGCATGGAAAAAGAAAATCTTCAGATCCACCCAAGAGTTAAAACCAAAAAGCTTTTCAGCTTCCCCTCTACCCCCTGCCCTATCCTCTTAATACTACAGGGAGAAAAGTTAAGCAAAGTCCTCGAATGTTTCAGTAATTTTAATATTCCCAAAAAAGCAATAAAGAACGACTGTGATTCCTTCAAAGTATGAGTTCTATCAGCATGCTTCTCCCCAAAACACCACGACAGTAAAGGGAAAAGAGAAGCCTTTTGGAGCCTTTTGTCTGAAATCCTTTTAAAGCATGACAGATTTGTTTCCCAGGTTTTTTTAATGTCCTTACAGAATTTTTTCCTGTTTCATGTGAATAAAGTGACAGATGGTGGACTGCCTTCATTAACAGTGGCAAATAAATAATTGAACCTGGTAGTCAATAAGAGTATAAGGCTTGAAAGCCAATCAGAGACGGGTGTACGCTACAGATATAGCCACATGAAGTCACATAAAAATCTCCGAACCATCGGTTACTGAGAAACAGCTTCATGGCAAACACGAAACCCCAAATCCAGAAATCCACTTTAGAGAACTGTACAACTGAAACAGCTGCCCCACGTGGATTTCTAAATGCATGAAATCCAAGCATCATGCAAGAGCTGTGAGTATAAAGAAGGAAGCAGGTAACGCAACACAGTTCTACTTCCAAAATGATCCATTTACGTGCTAGCACCTCAGTAACAGAGTTCTGCTGAAGCCTTTCAAAAGTACTGTAGAGGAGGGATCTTACACATAACTGCTACAATCACATCTACTGATAGCAATGCAGGCAGCTTTATTAGAAATGCAATAGCAGTTCAGATGTTTATCTTGATCAAACCAACACTCAAGACATTTACATAGCAGTACTTAATTCTAGTTTAATAAAACTGTAATGAACAAAAGAAGTCACGATAAATCAGTATAAATGACTATCGTTTCCACAACTAACTAAAGCTGTTTTTATTTTATTAATTTATTGCATGTTAAGACAAATCAGCATTTGGTTATTAAGCTGTAAAACTGACACAAAAATATGAGGTTACACAGCAGATCAGTATATTAACCACAGGAAGCCACAACTGTCTCACTTTATGTGTCACTATTCTGCTTGAAATATTAGGTACAAAGCTTTCCCTGTGGTGTTAATCATGGCTTTGTAATTTCACGGTATGTTAGTATTATTTCATGTATCACCATCTCTACTCTTGTGTAAGCATTCATTCATCACGTAGCCTCTATTTAGCAAGGCTAACAGAACTAAACTGCACTATCCAAGAGCATACCAAAAAACACTATTCCAGCTATAAAAAAAAAAAATCTTATTCTAGCAAATTTAATTCCAAATCATCTTCACAAGAACTGTATTTACAGCCTGAATGCATGAACACGTCCTCTTTTTCCGAGCAGAGTAATGCAGATGACCGATACTGCTTCCAGCAATGCTGTCTGCACTGTGGTGCATCTCCCCGTGGGCATTTAAAACTGAAGAGATTCAGGGGCCGCAGCAGGGAATTACATACTGCTTTTCCAGCAGGAAATACGGATAGGAACCCTGGTGTCCTGTTTAAGCAACTAAAGTGATTGTTGCTGATGTCATCCATATCCTTGCTTTATTTCTCCTGTTTGAACTCCTGAGAAACAGATCCTATTTTCATAGCGTTAAAATATAAATGAGAAAGAAAGAATACCATATGTTTTACAGAAAAAAAACCCCATCTTTTAAGTAAATTAAAAACACATTTCAGGAGATGTATCTTATTTTGCTATGGTACACAAGTAGCCCATTGTACATGCTAACAAGCAATTTTAGGGACTGCACAGAAAATCACGGAACCAGCTCCCACTGAGAACTGGAGGGGGTCTGCTCATCTGATCGCCCCAGGCTCCTTTTCAAACACAGCTGCTACAACAGGAGATGGGAGATCTGGTTCTCCCTGCAACAGTCTATTTTTAGCAACCTAATAGTCTGGGATACAAAGCACCTTCAAAACATTTCTTCTAATATTAAGGTGTTTGCAGCTTTCAACTACAGTGCTCAGTTTGAAAAACACCTACAGCAACATTCTCATAACTATTCTCTGAGCACCACAGAATAGCAGCCGAACAATTTCATTCACCTGCCTGTTCAAAAAGGTTAGTGGGGTGGGTTTCAGTTTAGTTTGGGTTTTTTTGAGGGGGGGAGTGTGTGTGTTGGGGTTTTTTTTGTTTATCAAGCGTGTTGCTTTAAAATAACTTCTGACTAATTTTCCAAACGTCTGAGCCCTTTTTTTTTTAAAAAAAACCTTTCCCTACACATACCTACAACATGTTGATTACAGTTTTCTTGCATACTTACAAGGCCGTGGTCCACACGGAAAAATGCCATCTGACAGGGTTTATTTAAAAGGTTAGAAAAAGCAATGAAGGCATCTGCAGTATCCAAGTTCAAGATCAATACTGCTGCTATGAATGACATCCCCTGTACCTGAAGAAAGGAGAAGCGGTGAAGTTACCACTCAGCAATAACTGTATTCTTCCAAGAATACTGCCTCATTTTGTCCTCACAATCACTAGTGTTTGATGCACTTGCTGAGCTGCTGAACTTTGCAAAACGTTCAGGAAGGCATGATTTTTTAACCCACGTGACCCTTCGGTATTGAATGTTCAGAGCATTGAAGCTAATGACCCCCATGTTGCCTCCTTTCAAAGACTCTAAGTAAAACTCCTAAGACAGGCTAGGATGACAGTACTTTCAAATATGCAGAATACAGATTTTTTTGAAGAATAAGCTGCTTCTAAATAATCCCTCTTCTCCCAGGGATGGGTCATATATACCCTGATTTGTGGAAAGCTGGACTAGGACACTGGAGAGAAAGCCTGTTCTTTCCTTTTTCTATCAATTACCAGCAGTTACAGCCAACTGCAATGACTCAGTTGACAAGCAGTGAGTAGCATTCAGCTCTTAGCCGATTTACCATGAGCTCATGACTTGGTTGCACTATTCTACAAAGTATACTACGGAATCAATGCTGAACGTAGGCAAAGCTCGCTCCCTCAGAGGGTGTAACGCTACCATTGCGGAGTCACATGGACCAAGGTGTGACAGTCCCTCCCGCAAACCTGAGGAACAAGCTCCTTCCCAACACAACAACAGGTTCCATGCCAAATGAAGCACACCACCTCACCTGCCCCGTTTCTGGTTTCCCAGCAGCCATGTTCAGCAGTTTTTGCCACATATCACATGCTGCACAGAGAACAGGAACACTATCTTTTTACATTTGCCTTCTCTAAAACAACTGCTCCCGAATAAAGAATAAGCTCCTATATACATATATCACTGCTCTGGAAAAAAAGACTAAATCAAGTATCTGAAACCCACTGAGTCCTCTCATAATCACTACTACAGAAGAATCTCAGTAAGATTGCCATTAAGAACAGTATGTACTTCAAAGGACCAATTTAAGTACATCTTCTCTTTTGTCTCCAATTTTCAAGCACTACAAATAATTTACTTATGACTTTTCCAATTACTTCACCTCTTAAAAAGCTTAAATCCAGCAACAGAATCATTGCATACACTTCTCAAGCATGTATTAGAATAGAAGAAAGCACGCAGAAACCCCACAAGTATTCACAAAATCATTTAACAGTGGTCTGCGAGGGACTGATTAACACAATCCTCCCTCCTCACAGTTCTTCCTCCCCACCCCTGAAAAAAAGAAAAATTCTTCACTTACATAGCCTACATCAGGTCTGTAACAAGTATATGCTCCTAAAATACTGTGCAACGTGTCATGGTAAGGACCACCCTATAATTAAACAAAAACAAGACAATACACCTGAGTATATAACATGTTAAAAACCCTTCAGTGCTACAGACAGTATCGATTACTTCTGATGAAGAACAGATTATTTCCCTATGCAGCTTTGAACAGCCCCAAGTCTTTCAAAATAATTTTGGCTCTAAGAGCATGAAACAGCCCTCCACACCACATTTCTTACAAATGCATATCGTTCACCCAATACATCAACTACGAATTAAACACTTATACAAGAGGAACGTAAGCCTAAGCAATTCTTTACACCTTAGCAACACTTTGACAATAGTGCCAAGAAAGCAGAACACTAATGAGAAATACTTAATTGTCTACTAGACTAGAGGCAGAACTCAACCATGAAGAAAACAGCTAAAACAACAACAATACACCGTAACACACACACAGCATATCCAGAATGACATGTATAGCTAAAACGGATTTTACATTGTTGACTAGTAACAGCTGCCATATCTTACACGAAGTACTGCAAATGGCTGAGAATTTCCAAAGGGAGAAGTTTTTCACCCCAAACCACTGATTTATCACAATATAAACTTTTTACAGGGCTGCTGATATTTGTGTACAGAAGGACAAAATACCTGATCAAAATGAGTCATTAAAGCACACCAAAAACATACCAGTTAAATTGGTCTTGCACGGAACCAAAAAAAAGGCCACCAAATCTTGCTTGCTTCAGCTGTGCTCACTCTCACTTACCGTGTATTTGCAACCCAGCAGTGCTGGTTCACTGACTTGGAAACACTCACCTGCATCACTTCATCAGACAAAAACCGGCATGAACTGGGCTAGATGAAACATGATAATTAGCCAACAGATTGTTTCTTTGCCTCTTCCAAATGCATAGTGCCTTGAGGTTACTCTTTTCCAGATTATTTATAGTTCTCAAACATCTTTAGGAAGTTTTTCCTCTCAAGATGTCTACTCCTTCAGATTTGAACTCAATGGGCTGTTTCAACCAAGTGACAGGTGAGATTAAGTAAATTTAACTTCTCTCAGAAGTCAAGACAAAAGTTAACATTGCTTACTTGTTGGAATATACAGAGATTAGGAAACGTTCTTGAGATATCCAGTTTTATTAATTCCAAGCTTGCTTCTCTGTCAGCTGCAGAAAATCCAGCATCTACAAAAGCCAAAATTGCTGCATTCATTACATGGATCAGTGTACATGCTTGGTTTTTTTTTTTTCAGTAAGGGTTAGCTTTTGCACAGTCCATTTATTTCAGTGTGAATGCTAGGGAATAAGGGTACAGACAGAACAATTCCCTGAACTCAGCACACAGGCTAAGAAGCAAGTATGTCCAGACTCAAAGCAACCCTACAGTGCACATTGACCCCCAATATGTTTTGAAGCGATGCGGAGAAAAGTGCAGGGCAAGGCAGGCCAGGCACTGGACTGGCATCTGCTGACAAATCATCAGACAGGCACAAGCCTGTGAACCTGTGACCCCTCAGCGAGGTTGCCCAGTGGCTCCTGAAGTAGCTGCCCCTGTGAAAGGTTATGGTGGGAGGGAGAAGCCCTAAAGCAGAAGCATTTGATGGATGCCACCTATCTCTACTGCTGTCAGCTCTCCTTCCAAAATCACGTTTATTTACTCTCTGTACATGTTGTTCAACACCATGGACACCACAATACACTCTCCATAATGGAAATGGATCTCATACAAAGTAAATTTTGAAAGTATTAGTTTTCTTTCTGATATCAAAAAGTTTTATTTGTATTTTGTCTTTCGTCTGTTCTGGTAAGTATTGTTGGGAATTACCTATGGCTGCTCATTAACCAATCAAAAAATTAAGAGTTGTCACTAGCCAACCCTTACACCAACCCCATGAGCATCTGCGCTCCAGAAAATAAAGTGCAACAGGAAGCTGGAAACATACTAGCTGTCATCTTATTCAAGATGTCGAAGACAATCTTAAGAGAACAAAGTAGGGGATTTCCAATCAAAAATCTTTTGCTGTTAATAAACGCCAGTACGCACATTCTCCTTTTTCTGCCCAGCATAATTACTTACCAAGGGCAATTTCAAGCATCTGCATATACTTTTATACTAGCTCAAAAACAGACAACTTTTCCAATCAATTAGTAATTCTCAAACCACTTCATATGCAAAATAAATTGCTGCTCTCTAAAACACACCCAAGATATGGGCTCAAAGCTGCAATAAGGGACTAAAATGCAATTGTCTGCTGTAATTTGAGTTTCGGTTCCAGAACTACAGACACAGCAAAGGATTTTAGTGATGCAATTCAAATTATAATCCCCAAACTTCCCTAGTTGTCCTACAAACCGGCATCAAGTAAGAACTGTACCTAGAGATGGTTTACAAAGAAAAATGAACAAGTGTGTTTTGTAAGAGACCATAGTTTCACTGAGAAGAAAGAATACAGCTATTCATTCCTTCCACAAAAAATTTTCTTTCTACCAGATGCAACTTCATAGATTTTTGTTTGCTTGTTTAAAATCTGTGGTTTCATTTTAAGGAACAATTTTACAAAATCTCTTATTCTGTAACATAGCATAAATCACTCGCAGAAAACATACCTTCACATTCTACTTCAGCCCCTCCTGTGCTAAGTGATCGCCACTTCTCTTTGGCACGAGCCAAGCAAATATCATACAGTTCTGGAAAAACAGAGAAAACCCAAGTCCACTGTTTGCATCTGCTCATGTCCACTGTCAAGTACTACCTACCTACCATATGAACAAGGCTGCCCCGTTGTTAAAAGTAACAGTAACTCTAACAGCAGTTGAACTTCAAAGTAGGTTATGGTTCTGAAAGACTTGTTTCACTGACCTATAACTTAAAAGAAAAGGCAACCCAGGCACAAGTTGTATAATATGATGTTTAACCATTTACTTTTCTTACAGAGCACTGATGTTCAAAATTATAGTCTGAATGGATAACTGGGATACATCTAGCAAATTCCATGTAAGAACTACACCCAAGGTAACTTTAGTCAAGCACAGAAAAGTAGCACAATACAGCAGGAATACAAGCAGTCTACTGCATTTCCATGTTGGAATTAATTACATATGTTAAGTCTTTCAGGGCTGGGTTTTTCTACACTCTGAAGTCGCACACTATTTCTATTTTCACAAGCACACACACATAAACAAAAGTACAAATTTTTCCAGGGGTCTTTCCATGTCTCACAAACCTAGTGTCTTGCTCTAAATCAAATGAAACACACTATATGCATACTCATAGGCATTACAAAATTAACAACAATTCTAACTTTCAAAAAGAAAAAAAAAAGCTTGAGTCATTCATTCTGACCATCTCCACCTAACATCAAAGCAAGACACGGTGACAGCAATAGTAAGAAACAATTCACAGCAGCAGTCCTAGAGCAGCTACAAGATTAAAAGACACTGTATTTTTGAACAAAACACGTCAAAGCACCACAAGAAAAGCATAACGAGATAACATCTCCTCACACCCACACCTCTGGTTCTGATACATCATAATAAATACAAGACTGTCCCCTTACTATTTCTCTTTGTAAGACCATGTAGACAAAACAACAGTCTCACCATGGGTGATGTTTAACTCATTGCCAATCGCCAAGCTCCAGACTTTGCCTCTCACACTGGGTGGAATGCCGTGCCACCATAGCTCTCGAACTTTCCGGGAACAACACCTGTTAAAGTAAAACAGATTATTCTAAGAAATATTTAATTGCCAGCTGAATTGCAAATATGTTCTCCTACCACTGCTGAAGGGACTCAAACCAAAACGAACATCAGCAGGCCAAAAAGTCAAACGCAATTTGCATATACTCACTCTTCAGTACTATTTTGCCTTGAACCATCAAGGAAAGCTTACTTCCTTCCAAGTTAATGGCTTATTTTGACAGAAGCACTGCAACCACAGTATATGTAATCTGCAACCACTCCTGACCAGCAAGAATTGTAGGTACAGAAACAAACAAATGAAAAGGAAATCCGTATCTATGCCACTGCCTACGCTAAAGACTGGACATCTCCACATAAGATGAAGTGCAGAAACAAGTTCTGGAAGTCTACCCTCTCCCCTCCGTCATCACCCTGCTGTGCGAAGGAGACATGCAGTTTCCCACTCATCTTTGCAGCTCTAACTCTCCAGAGAAATGCACGAAGATGTTACAAGCAATAACTTTTAGGGGGAGCATGACAGATATTTCAACAGAACACAAGCTTTGAAACAGCTGCAGCTGCAGTTCATCAGTCCGAGAGCCCAGGAGGAGGAACAGAACAGCACCTAAGCACCAATGAAAGTTTGTGGTAGTGACAAAACCACAACAATCCATTTACCTAAAGCAGATTCTGAACTGAAATGTAAAATAGCGAATACGTTGGGGAACTTCTGGATTTATAAACCAATACTTTTTTTTACAGCATCCATAACAGATGCATCTTCAAATACTAAAAACAGATATGTAAATCTACAATTTGCTTGTAATTAATTTATTACTTCAGTTCTCCAGAAATGCATTTTCCAACAAATTCTGTCCATTTTTTTAACACATATTCTCAGGACGACTGAATTCCATGATTAAGCAAACTGCAGTTGTGAGTGCTGTGGAGGCTGGTTTATATTGTTGTGGTGGTGGTTATATTCACAGGGTGGAGGGGCTGTTGTGGGGTTTTTTTTTTTTCTTAAGATGACTAGCACCATCCATGAAAAACTAGACAGCGAAGTCAGCTTGCCAATTGCTTGCGCCATGTCTTTGCAGGAAATGTTTTAGCACTTCATATTTTTTTAAGTAACTTTTTCCCTACTTCTTTGCCATCACTTGATTATCCCAGCAGGTATACCACTCTGTAATTAAAGAGGCTTCATAATACCATACACGTACTTCAATCTACATCTGATATTATAACATCAGCAGCTCAGTTAGTCAACGAAAGCTCATTCCCGATAAATGCATGGTGCTCACGCATTAGGTTTTCTGCTTTCACATTCTCTACCACAGATCACTTCTCAGTGTTTCAGTTTCTGAACATCCTGAACCTTCACTGAAGACAAATAATTAGAACTGTATCACTTCCAGCCACCTTTTAGAAATAATGAAATCTAAGTTGCTCATTTTCTTTGTAGCTGTCCAAAAGTGACTTTCAAAAAAAAAGATTCCAAGACCATTTAAAATCATACTTGATAACTTTGTAACTTTTCTTCAGGACACAGACTTGGCAAGTTAATTAAAGTCAGTACAACATACTGTCTTACATAGTTTCCCAGTTGGGCAAGATTTCATTGTTCCAAGTTAAAACAGCATTGCCGATGCTGTCTTCCAGTTTACAGCGTTCCTCCAGTTGTTTCTTTCTCTTCTGAGCTTCTTTAAGCTCTGTGGAAAAGCAATTTCATTTTTAAGTTAATAAAACCAGAAACGAAATATTCAGAGTTAGCTAGTCATGGCTACACAGCCATGTAAAAGCACACTACATTCACCTAAATGTACAGTGGGCTGTTCAAATTCTAAAAATTTACCAGACATACAGTAAGCTAAGCTGTGATGCCAAATGCGAATAAAGAAGAAAGTGAAACTATGCATCAGGCTCATTTTCAACAGATGGGACACAAAGGAAGCTGGACAATATACGGCTCCTTTGATCCTTCAAATCCAACCACTTTAGTAACTTTGAATTAGCACTTCTGATAGCAACAGCCTCACCTAGTAGGCCAGGTCGGACTGTTTCCTAATAAAGCCCCACCCCTTTTTTCTGGCAGACTCAAAAATACAGGCTAAAATAATACAAATTTTGTATTTCGTTTTCACTCTTGTGTGTTGTCTTTATAAATTATGATTTAGCTATATTGTCAGGATATCACAAGGGCCACATTTTTGACACCACTTAGTGCACGGTTAATCTAAATGTCACACATAACAAATACGTATATCCTGGAAACCTTCAGTTCATTAAAAAGAAAGCATTTTTCATGTTCAGTTTAAACATATTTTACATTTTTCATTATCACTCCATATTTCTTCTTGCATCACCAACTACTATTTTTTCCACCAGCAAATTTGTTAGTCATGCAACTTAACAAATGCGGGCAGACACTTTACAGCAGCACAGTGGGAATACAGGACACACGCATGCACACACACCCCATCAACAACACGGGAAGGTACTGACCTGGCAAGGAGAAGGAACTGAAGAACACCAGTATCACGAACCAGGTCTTTGGAATGAACACATACAACCCGATGGGTCCACTTCAAAGCCCAACAGAAGCTGCGCCTGAGCAGAACCATACCAACTGCCTCACAATGTTCTCAGCTTTGATACGAGCTCTTTGTAAGCCTGCCTAAAGTCAGGCTTTGAATTTTTCTCTCAACAAAAAAAGGATGTTTACACTCTCTGATTTCCTGACCTATATGCAATTCATCACTCTGCAAAGTTGTTCATCTGGAATGGCTTTAGGGAAAATGGATTTGTGAGGGTATTCATCTAGACAGAATGACATACTCCAGTTCAGTGCAGACAGTACAAGGACCTGGCCCATTGTCTAACCTGAGCATCACCCCATTTCTCCCAAACCATCCACCCTATGTGCAAAGAAACTCCTTTGGACTACTACACGTTAAGTGGATACACTTAACACGAGAGTCACAAGAAGTTAAAACTTCACTGGTAGGTGTATAACGCTCAAAACCGTACGTAGATATTTTTATTAATATGTCAACTGCAAAAAGCAAACAAGTCCTTCCTGTGTGTTCATATCACCTCCCCACTGTTTCAGATGGCTCAGGGGTCTGTCCAGCTGGACAAAAAAATGTTTCCAGTAGCTCTCACTGGACACAAAACTTCTGTGAGTCCAAATTTCCTATTATTGCAATGCTTGTTTTTGATTAGAAAACCCATTAAAGGGTAGAAGGAAGGAAAACCACGACTGTCAGCTCTACCTGATGTGCACGGTACAGTGTTATCGAGACACTCCTGTGAACAACGTCACACAAGAAATTATGAGCAAAACCTTGGGAAAGCTGTAAATTTCAAGTGAGAGAGAGAGTATCAAATGAACATAACTACATACATTTTGCTATGTGCAAAATTATATATTTACATACTACAGCCTGAACAGGTTGTTCCCAGTATGAAACTAACAAATATCCTGTAGTTATCTAAATAAGTCCAATCTTTGCTAATTTGCCTGGTAATCTACTTCAGTATATCAGTTAAGTTTTTAAACCCACAAACAGATGCCACTCAGTTACTGAAGAGTTACAAATTAAAAAAATATTTCCTGCTGGATTCTAGGATTGTTTTCTTTTTCAGCTTGCGGTAGGGCTTTTCAATAAAACTACCTTTGTTCCTCTCTCTTCTCTGGATTGATTCTTCTTTGAGGGGAGGTACAGATCCCTCACGCTACAGAGCAACAGACTGACACACGTGCATTTCAGTTTTAGAAATACCCCTTAAATTCACTTCTCTCCTCTGAAGACAAGAAATTCCATCACCTCTTTTTTTCGCTTGAACCACCATTTCTTCGTACTGTTGTCTGTGTTTCTGAGCTTCTTCTGCTGGTTTTGCAGGAAGGTTCCTTAAGTTTTCGAAAAACAATAATCAGTATTTAAAGTTGGCACGCCTGTCTAAAGAAAATTCTAGACACTTCTAAAAGAAAAGCATATACTGCTGCTTGTCAAAATATTTGACCAAAGAGCAGAGCAACAGATCCTTGGAAAGAATTTTTTTTTGCCAGAGTCAGCAGAAGGGAAGAACACTGACCAGCTACGACTACTTTTATACACAAAATATGCTGAGTAATTTCCTTGTGTTTGGCAATTTCAGCGTTTTTCTTATTAAACCAACTGAACCCACATGCTGATCTTCATAAATGAAGGGAATATACAGGTATATACCAAGCTGGTAGTTTTGCTTTAAAGTGATCTCTACAGATCAGATACAAAACCATACTCTCTCCTACGGTGCTCCTTGTTTAAGAGTTACATTCATGACTGTCTTGACCTATGCAGTAACAACTCCCTACACCAACTTCCTTTTCCTCCCTGAGACCCCATCTCTATTTTAAAGGCTTAACTCCTCCCCTTCGCTTCTCCAGCAACGAGTTCCTCCAGTTATCAATACCAACACAGCCATTTTAATGTGCGATTAAAGCCTGGACTGGCAACATCTCTGCCATACAAACACACATGCTCATATGTCAGACCACATTAACTTTAAGCTAATCATATTTGTAAGTAACGTAACCACTATGTATCTCACACAACTACAGGATCACCAAAACACCAGAACAGGATATGACTAAGTATTTTGTTCTTCTCTATTGTATTCCTAGGATAGTTTATATCTTTGGTTAATAAAAATTATATGCAAAAATTCACTTTCACATTCCTGTAAGGTGTCACACACAAGGCAGCTGCTAGCCATCAACACAGTCACTGTTAATAGCAGTATGCCTTACTATTTTACATAATCGTATTACATGTAAAGTATGCATAGCCATATGACACATGCCTATGAATATTTTTTAAAATCAAGATCATTACAAGAACAAGAAAAGAAGATTTTCACATTAGTGTCTTTGTTAACCACAGAGAACAATCTACTCTTTTCCCAGTTTCATTTACGGAAATTGACCAGCACTTTTTTTTTAAATCCAAGTCTTTAGAAATGGTGTAAGTTAGGGAAAGTTTGGACAAGAAAACTAGATGAAAGAATGCAAGTTCTTCTACCACTTAAATTATTTGTCCTATCTCTTAACAACATCACCATACACGTGAGATGATGTTTAGTGCCTACTAAGATTCAGCTAACACTTTTTCCAGTTAAAGCTAGAGGGACTACGGAATATTTATTGATTTTTCCTAGAAAGCTTTATCTAAACACTACAAGTGAGTGCAAAATCAAGAGCAGCCATTTTGGAAAAAAACTTCACCGCGTTCTTCTTCCGAAAGTCTTAAACCTTTCTGTCATAGGAAATCAAAAAGAAATTACTTAAAGTCTAATAGTTAAAAAAAAGTATGCAAACGGTAAGCAAACAATTAAAAAAAGATTCCTTAGAAAGAGTCATCAGAGGACAGCACTGCTGTCCAGAGCAGTTTTCCCTGCTACACAAATGAAATGATGATTGAACTGTGTAGAAACCTAAAAATATCCCTTCTGTTAGAAGTCCCTCAGTCTATCAACAGCAGGAAAGAAAGCAAAATCTGAATGTTCTCCTGTGACGTATCACAAATTCAATCTATCTGAACACTGTACATCTCAGACTATCTCACATGAAGAATGACTTTTAACAGGCAGGTCTTAAACACAACAAATAAGCTAGTATGTAGTTTCCAGCTGTACACAATAAAACCTGCTGTAACAAATAATCACTCTTACATTGTTCTAGACGTCCCAAGAAGTCTTGTCACACAGTCTACCAGGCAAGCCAAAAAGTGTCTTAAATAACCCTAGAAGTAGACTACTTTGATATAAGCATTCTTCATACAGATGTGTTGACGAAAACACAGACCTTTGTTACGCCAATTCTTTACACCAATGCACAGCTATATTAAAAATGCAGATGCCATGCCTGTAAAGCCGGATACCATTCATAAAATGACTAAACATGACTGAATTTGTGTAATTCAGGAGCCAGGCATGGCAAAGCAGCTGCCAGTAAATCGTTATGCAGTTAGTCTGCATATGCAAGAATCTTCTTGCAGTAATAGAAGCATGAAACAACTTACCAAGTACTTGACAACCTTTAAAAGGCGATGCTGAACCCACTGCAGAACAATCATTATATTGTTTCATTATTCATGGCAGTGTGGTCTTTCTCTGTGTAAACAGGACACTGTATCCTTGCTTCTCAATTTCTTTAGCATATACCGGCTTCATTTTTATGCTTATGATCTCTCAGGGAAAATAAAAATCCTTTATTCATGTTTAGAAGGTAGAATTACTCAAAACTAGAGCTCTGCGCTGCTAATTACCTCCTTTCACACAAAGCCATTGCTTTTATCATAAAATAAGGTTACTTTTGTTTGAATAATTTCTCTCATAATCATCCCACTTTCATATTCACTAGCCTGAAAAAAAACAACCCTATTTTAAATTTTAAATCATCCATTTAAGTTAGAGTCAAATACACACAGTAAGAAGAGCTTAGCTAGCCTAATTTTAAAGAGACCCTCACTGCGGTACTTCCCAAAACTTACGCTGGTCTGTCCTCTAAAATAAGTGCTGTAGTGGAGAGTGGTTCAAAATCAAGATTCTTCCTCACATTCTGTTTAGGAGAGAGTGGCCTGTGAGCTCGTCCAGTCTTTTCTTCATATTCCTAGAAAAGGAAAAGACAAGGCAAGTTATAGGAGTGGAGCACACCAAGACGATGCATACGAGAATTTAAAAAAGGTCTACATAAGTCTTCAAGATGATGCTTTCACATCTGTGCCCAACTGCAGTCCCTTTAAAGCTTTTCAACTAAAGGAACCTCAGAATTAAAAATAACGTTGAGATTTATGTTCAGGAGTGAGTTTTGATATTTTTTTTCCATTCCTTCTATTTGTAGAAACGTCTTAATTTCCTCTCACAGCCTGCTTTTACAAAGTACTGCAAGAATGAGCTTATAAACACCAGATACTAGCTGAGGTATAAAATAAGACCTATTTAAAATATTTTTGTTTTTATTTACATGGTTTTGAAATTGAAGCCAAGAACAACCACAAGCTCCTTGTCTTGAAATCTCATCACAAGATTTCTCTTACCCAAGCTATTTTCAGATGCAGTAGTTCAATGATGGCAAAAAAAAAAAAGGTTATAATAACGGCTAGAAACCCCACACTTGTTCTGATGCCTTGAAGTATGAAAATCCTAAATCATAACAGAGCAAAATGTATTACCTTGTGTTTTTAATATAGACACTGACACAGTGGAGCAAGACTAGCAAGGAGGCACCAAGACGACTGGGGTCTGGAGCGAGTGACACACGAAGACAGGCTGAGAGAGCGAGGCTTGTTCAGCCTTCAGAGAAGGCGTTGTAGGGATCTTCGGTAGAGAGCAATATGAGGATGTTGAAGGCTGAGCACAAGGCTCTGAGGTGCCTGCATAAAGAACATGCAGCCAACAGGCACAAACTGCTACAAGTGGAATTCTGGTCTTTGGGGGTGGGGGGCAGTCAAGCACTGGGACAAGTTTCTCGAGACATAGTAGAACGTGCAACCTTGAGGGCTTTCAAAGCTCAGATGGCTGAGCCCTGGGGACCTGGTCCAAGCAGACTCTGCTCTGAGAGGGGAATTAGCCCCCCAGAGGACGTTCCACCCTTAATTACCATACTGCTATGATCTACATTAGAGCAGCTGGCATTGCATGTACCATGCAATTTTTATTTTTCCTACAAACATTGCTTTGGAAGAAAATGTACCAAAACCATGACCTAATCGGATAAAACAACCTTTACACAACTGCCGTCTGCTCCAATGCTTGAAGTACTATAGCAAACATTAAGTATTCAAAGTACCAGTAACACACAAACAACAAACGTGGTCAACCAGTCCTACAGAAAAAACAAATCTGTATTACAGATACTTCTACATTCAACTTCATAATGAATTTTGCCACTGCCAAAATGCACCTGCTTTCATGCGTAGCTTGTTCATACTATTTCTATTAAAATACAAAAGAGGAAACTACACTGTGAAAACTAATCATTATAAATGAGCACTATGAATAGCGCCCATGGTCTTTTTCCCATTAGCACGAACAGCTCCTCAAATGGTACTAATTTCTTTCTCTTCACCTAACCTGCCCATTAGGTCAAAACTTCCTTGGGCAATAGATCCAACCTTTCTAACACAATCAGGACAGCCTGGATCATTCAGAAACTAAAATGGAATCCCTACCCCTTCCAGTAAGGCCTTCTCCTCCAACGCCACCTTAAAAAAAAGGATGGATGAAAACCACACATGAATGCAGAGCAACACAGCTGTGGTCTTCTGATCTATGTTATACAACTCATTTCTAGGTCAAGCGAGTTCTGTGGGACTCATGGGTGCAGGTCTGTGAAGTGCTCGGAACACAGAAAACCCCTCTTTTTCCTTGTTTGGTAACTGGGCACTGTCCCAGCAATCAATCCTATGATGCCTGCATTGCTGTGACGGGAAACATCATCATGAATTTGGAATGTCTGGCTCATTAATACCAGTTAATACTGCTATGCATGACATCAGTTTAAAAACAAGGAAAAGAACGAAGAAAAATGTATTTAAACTACTGAATAGTACTTGGCTTTGTTTAGTAAAGGGATAGTGCTCATGCTGACAAAGTTCTTCACTAAAAAAAGTACCTTCAGAGAGAAAATAAGCAATTAAAAAGGTACTGTGATTGAGAGTGTCTTCAGAAAGCGAAGACGCTATTCTTGCATTAGTAACCCTTTACAAGCAGCTGATAGTGACCAGTGTATGAGTGCACCGTCCTAACATGCTTCAGCTGCACCATCAGCTACAGTGTATGTCCACTGTGCTGACAGGAACGAATCAAATCACTGTAATCTTGCTCCCAGTTTCTATCAGGAGACTGATTTTTTTATTAGCTATTTTTAACAAATTAACATAGTCAAATATTAACCTCTATTACTGCTTCCACAGACAAGGTGAGCCATGTCCCTAAATCTAACATTTTTACTCGAGACACTACTAGTGAAAGAAAAACCATCTGGGATCCACAAGGAACTGCTAATATGCAGAAATCATCACGTATTGATCTCCCTGAAGCATCACAGAACTTGACATTAAAACACATGCACCCAATGCTTATTACAGAAGTTCCAGAAAAGCTGCTTAATTTTGGCTTACAAAAATTACTGTCAGGGTCTTCTTTCACTGAAAGCCAACTGCCAAGCAAAATTGCTTTTGGAAGGTAAGGAAAACTATGCACTGGGCTGTAACAGGGATTTTATTCTGTACAGCACAACTAAACTGGAAACCTCATCCAGCTAAGCACAAAGATTTCCAGACCAGCACTATGCGTATCATTCTTTCAAGAATTTCTTTGTTAAGGAATGTTTTATTTTGGAATATGGGTGGCTAGTTACAGTGCTGGCATATTAGTACAGGTATTCAAACTTCTTAAAGAGCAAAAGCCCACCCTGCACTCCAGCAAGCATTCACTGATGTGTTGAACTCAGCACTACCCTACAGTAAAGAAGCCAGACCAGCACAATAACGGGAGTGGCACATTTTATCAGGTTACAAGTATGAGCCCTTTCAACCTTTTCAGTGGTAGTCAGAAAACAATAAAAATGTCTGTTGGTGACAGTCATTATCTATAAGACTGTTTTGTTATTAGGGAATATTAAAAAAAAAGAAAAAAATCCCACACTATCCCCCTAAAAAACCCAACAAAACGAGAAAACAAACCACCCAAAATGCACAGAATATAAAAACTCACGAAAATGATCCTTTATTCCAGTAAAAAGAGAATGCAATTTCAAACAGAGCACAACGTATGATACAGAACTGAAACAGACTGAAGCCTTCACAAACACGTATTATCTGCTGACTGAGCGAGTGGAAGTATTTGCACATACAGGCACACTGCAATAGGCTGAACCACACAATAGCTCATTTTTAGCTTTTTCTTTTTTTTTTAAAACCAGACTCAAATCTCTCACAAGTAGAAATAATTCAGCATCCATTTAAATCCTATACTGTAATTAGGGGTTACTAACCTGCTTTGGTTGCAAGCTAATTTTAGGATCAATTTAGGATGAGCTAATCGTTTACTGTTGAGAATACATCCTTATCACTGAGATCACTGAGCCTTTCTTCCAGGTTTTGTCTTAATCCGTTCAACATTCAGCCACAACAGCTGAACTAGGGTTTGAAGACGTTCTAAAAGAGCGTGCTGTAGATCAAAGCACCGATTTAAAAAAACCCACAGAAACACACCCCTCCGAATCCAAGTTTAATTCTGGGTGGAACCTGGCAGCTTTGCCGTTGGGATTCAAGAAGCTTAAGTTGTGATGATCCTCGGCAATTCTTCAGGAACGAGCAGCTAACCTGCAAAGGGATCCTCAACCACCTCTACGGAGAAACACGAATGACCCACCACCACACCGGGCAGTGCCGAAAGACCAGCTGGGCTAAGCGGGAGGGGGCTGTGCCCCGGCCCCCAGGCACCGAGCCCCGCCGGGGAGCAGCAGCACGGCACAGCCGACCGCACAGGCACACCGGCTGCTCCATCAAGGTCACCTCGTTCGGGCCCTGTCTGAAGGCAGCGGCTCTCCGAGGGAGCCGAGTACGAAACCCTCGA